>Ga0080064_1001437_pt1 | contig 48079 bp, 46 predicted proteins | sample Subgrocontami54m_FD_69260 | JGI IMG/M metagenome (GOLD analysis project Ga0080064, IMG submission 69260) | Subsurface groundwater microbial communities from S. Glens Falls, New York, USA - GMW46 contaminated, 5.4 m (SPADES assembly) (version 2) ...
CTGCGCGTCGTCCAGTTCAATCGCACTTGCCACTCGCATCGCCGCCTCCAAAGCGCATCTGATAATCCTTGGACTCGACAAATCGTGCGTGGTTCCATTAATTAAGAAGCACTACACTAGCCGGGCGCCGCCGGTGTCGCTTTCCTTTCACCGATGCGCCGCTCCGTGCCGGCGGCAAGCCGCAGGATATTTGCCTTGTGGCGCCAGACGAGCAGCGCGCTTATCAGGATGACCGGCGCCAGCGCGGCGCTGAGGCCGGACAGATAGAAGGTGTAGCACGGCGCGAATGCCGCGGCGATGATCGAGGCAAGCGACACATAGCGGAAAAAAAACGCGATGACGAGGAACGTGACGAGCGTCGCGGCACCCAGCCACACGTTGATGGCGAGCAGGATGCCGGCCGCCGTCGCCACGCCCTTGCCGCCCTTGAAACCGAAGAACACCGGGAACAGGTGGCCGAGGAACACGGCGATGGCGCAGGCGGCAAGCGCGTTTGCGTCCACACCGTACTGCGGCGCGAAGCGCCCGGCCGCCGCCACCGCCAGCCACCCCTTGCCGGCATCGCCGAGCAGGGTCAGCAGCGCCGCGGGCTTGCTGCCGGTGCGCAGCACGTTGGTTGCGCCGGGATTTCGCGAACCGTAGGTGCGCGGGCTCGGCAGGCCGAATGCACGGCTCACGATGACGGCGAACGACAGGGAACCGATCAGGTACGAAATGAGGATAAAGACTGCCGCTGCCATCTGCTTGCCTTAGAATGCCCCTGCCCTGGAATTCCGAGCGAGCGAGTTTAGCGCGAAACCAGCCACTATCCTCACCGCGCATAATCGCAACGGCGTCGCAACGGCAGCAACAGCGCGCAACCGCGCCGCCTTACTTCCGGATCATCCGATGGACATCATTTTTATCCGCGAACTGCGTCTCGAAGCCTGGATCGGGCTGTACCGGCACGAGAAGATCGCGCCGCAAACGATCCAGCTCGATCTGGAAATCGCGGTGCCCGGCGATACGGTGTTCGCCACCGGCAAGGTGGCCGACACCATCGACTATGGCGTGGTCGTGGCGGAAATCAAAAAGGTATTCGAGGAGGAGCGCTTCGGTCTGGTCGAATCGCTCGCCGATCGCATCGCAGGCATGGTGATCGAAAAATTCAAATCGCCGCAGGTGAAGCTCTCGGTCACCAAGCTCGGCGTGCTGCGCGACGCGAAACGGGTGGGCGTGACGATAGAGCGCAAACGCCTGTAGCTATACTATTCATGATAATAAATATCTCGTAGATGGCCGACAGGCGGGTACTTTACCGGATAAAAGTCTGAATTATCGATACCGGCCGGTCACCCCGCCGGGGCGGCCCGCAGCCGGTCCACTTGCGCCAGATCGTCAGCCGACAGCGCCCAGTCCACCGCTTTCGCGTTCTGCCCGAGCTGCTCCGGCCGGGTGGCGCCGGCGATGACGCTCGGCACCACCGGCTGCGCCAGCAGCCAGGAGAAGGCCAGCTCCAGCAGGCTGCGGCCGCGTTCCACGGCAAACGCCTCCAGCCGCGCAGCCACCGCGTAGTTGCCCTCGCTCAAAAAACGGTCCGACAGCATGTTGCCGCCCGACAGCCTGGCGCCCTGCGGCGGCGGCGCGTCTTTGCGGTACTTGCCGGTCAGAAGGCCGCTGGCCAGCGGAAAAAACGGCAGCAGCCCGAGCCCGTGCGAGGCAATGGCCGGAATGAGTTCGCGCTCCGCCTCGCGCACCACCAGGCTGTATTCGTCCTGGCAGCAGATGAAGCCGTTGAGATTCAGTTCGCTCGCCGTCCACAGCGCATCGACCACGCGCCACGCGGGAAAATTCGAGCAGCCGATGTAACGCACCTTGCCCTGCCTCACCAGGTCGTCCAGCGCCCGCAAGGTTTCCTCCACGGGTGTCTGCGGGTCGAGGAAGTGCACCTGGTAGAGGTCGATCCAGTCGGTCTTGAGGCGGCGCAGGCTGTCCTCGACCGCGGACATGACATAACGGCGCGACGCATCCCGCGGTTTGCCGGGCGCCAGGGCCGCGCCGAATTTGGTGGCGAGGACAATGTCCTGGCGGCGCGGGCCGAGCCACTGCCCGATCAATTCCTCGGATTTGCCGGCCGCTCCCATCGGATACGCGTCAGCGGTATCGAACAGCGTAATGCCCAGGTCGAGCGCCGCGTGGATCACCTTGCGCGTCGCCTCGGCGTCGCTGCGGCCGCCGAAATTGTTGCATCCCAGGCCCAGCACCGACACCTTCAGGCCGGAGCGGCCGACGTTGCGTACTTTCATGCGTCAAATCCTTCGTTCAAGGCAGTCAGGCGGCGGCAGCCGGCGCGGCCTTGCCGATCTTGACCGGCGCCAGCGGCGCGCGGCCCCGAATCAGGTCCGACGCGCGCTCGGCGATCATCACCACCGCGGCATTGATGTTGCCGCCGACCAGGTCGGGCATCACCGAGGCATCGACCACGCGCAGCGCCTCGATGCCAACCACCCTGAGCTCGCCATCCACCACCGCCATCGGATCGCCCGCCGGTCCCATTTTGCAGGTGCCAAGCGGATGATGCGCGGTGATCGCGGTGGCGCGCGAATGCGCATCGATGTCGGCATCCGATTGTTTATCCGGCCCGGGCGCGAGCTCGGCGCCGATGTAGGGTTTCATCGACGGCTGCGCGGCGACGCGGCGCAGCAACCGCATGCCTTCGCGCAAGACGGGCAGGTCGCGCCCGCCGGCGAAGAAATTCTGGTGGATGCGCGGCGGCGCCCGCGGATCGGCCGAGGCGAGCACCACCCGCCCGCGGCTTTCCGGCCGCAGCAGCACCGCGCGCGCGGAAAAACCGTCGGCAAAGGCGTTCCTGAACGGCGGCAGGTAGGGGCCGGCTGCCAGCGGCCCGGCATGAAACAGAATTTGCACGTCGGGAATTTCGCGCGCCATTTCACTTTTCAGGAAAGCCACCACGCCGGAGGGCAGGTCGGTGGCAAACCCCTTGCCGAAAACCCATGCGTTGGCGAGTGCTGCGGCGATCCGGTCGAGGCGCATGCTTTTCTGGAACGGCCCCGGTTCCTTGCGGCTGTACATGCACGCCGCGGCGATGTGGTCCTGCAGATTTTTCCCCACGCCGGCAAGCGGCGCATTGACCGCGATGCGGTGCGAGCGCAGTTCATCCGGATCGCCGATGCCGGAGAGCATCAGCAGCTGCGGCGAATTGATGACGCCGCCGGCCAGGATCACTTCGCGGCCGGCGCGCGCCACGATCGTTTGTCCGGCCTGCAGGTACTCGACGCCGGCGGCGCGCCTGTTCTCCATGACGATGCGCGTCGCATGCGCATGCACTTCGACCTGCAGATTGGGGCGCCTGACCGACGGCCGCAGGTAGGCATCGGCGCCCGAGCAGCGCCGGCCGTTGCGTATCGTCGATTGCAGCCGGCCGAAGCCCTCCTGCTGCTCGCCGTTGTAGTCGCCGGTGAGGGGAAATCCCGCCGCCACACCGGCCTCGATATAGGCCTCGATCAGCGGGTCTTCATAGCGCGAGGCGCGCGTGGTGAGGGGACCGTCGCCGCCGCGATAGGCGCTCGCGCCACCTTCCCAGGATTCCTGGCGGCGGAAATACGGCAGCGCATGCGCGTACGACCAGCCCGGCAGCCCCAGCGCGGCCCAGCGATCGTAGTCGGCGCGATTGCCGCGCACGTAGGCCATGGCGTTGATCGAGGATGAACCGCCGATGACCTTGCCGCGCGCGCACTCGACGCGGCGGCCATCGACGCTCGCCTCGGGCTCGGCGAAATACATCCAGTCGTGCAGCCGCCCCTGCAGGATTTTTCCCCAGCCCAGCGGAATATGGATCCACGGATCGAGGTCCCAGCCGCCCGCCTCCAGCACCAGCACGCTGACACCCTCGTCCTCGGTCAGCCGCGCCGCCAGGACGCATCCCGCCGAGCCCGCGCCGACGATGACGTAGTCGTACACTTTTTCGGTGGCTTGCGGCATGACAGATGTGCTCCGTGAGGCGGGTTGCCCGTCATTCTAATGCGGCCCGGGGCGCGGTGGAAAAACCGCGGGACACCGCCCGCTGTCATTGACAAGCCGGTCAGCCCGGATAGCATGCCGCATGGCCAATGCAAGCAAATTTGCGCGGCGCGCACCGATGTTCCGCGCCGCCCTGTTCGACCTGGACGGCACCCTGCTCGATACCGCGGCCGATCTGGCCGCGGCGGCCAGCCGCATGCACGACGCGCTCGGCCTGCCGCGGCGCAGCCTGGAGGAGGTGAGCCGCTTTGTCGGCAGAGGCATCAGCCGCCTGGTCGAACGCTGCCTCAGCGGCGACATGGAACGCCGCGCCGATCCGCTCGAAGTGCAACGCGCGCTGAGCGTGTTCTCCGGGTTCTATGCCGAAGAATCGGGACGCCACAGCCGCATCTATCCTGGTGTGGTGGAAGGACTGCAGGCCCTGCGGGAGGCCGGCATGCCGCTCGGCTGTGTCACCAACAAGGCGGCACGCTTTACCGGGCCGCTGCTGGAACAACTGGGTCTCGCCCGCTACTTCGCCGTCATCGTCTCCGGCGACACGGTGGCGCGCGCCAAGCCCGATCCGCTGCCTTTCACGCATGCCTGCGAGCGGCTCGGCGTGCGACCCGGCGAAACTGTCGTGATCGGCGACTCGGCCAACGATGTCATCGCCGCGCACGCGGCCGGCTGCAAGGCGTTGTGTGTGCCCTACGGCTACAGAGAAGGGCGTGCGCTGGAGTCGTTGGGCTGTGATGCCATCGTGGCCGATGTGCTGGCGGCGGCCGAGTACATTTTGGCCGCGAACGACACCCTCGGCGAGTAGGTACCGGGCGCATCAAGGCCCGCTGCGCGGGCGGACTTTCGGGGCCGCATCCCCGCCCGCAGCCCTCTGCCTGCAGCTCACCCCCGCGGATGATGCTTCTGATGCAGCACCTTCAAGCGCTCCCGCGCCACGTGCGTGTAGATCTGCGTGGTGGAGATGTCCGCGTGACCGAGCAGCATCTGCACCACGCGCAGGTCGGCGCCGTGATTCAGCAGATGCGTGGCGAAGGCGTGGCGCAGCGTGTGCGGCGATAGCGATTTGCCCGGAATGGCCTGCTCGGCGTGCCTTTTGATCAGGTACCAGAACGCCTGGCGCGTCATCGGCCCGCCGCGCGCGGTGACGAACACGTAGTCGCTGTCGCGTTTGCGCAGCAGCGCGGGACGGCCCTCCTTCATGTAACGCACGATGGCATCGAGCGCTTCCTCGCCGAGCGGCACCAGCCGCTCCTTCGAGCCCTTGCCGAAGATGCGCACCACGCCCATGTCGAGCGACACCTCGACCATTTTGAGGCCCACCAGTTCCGATACCCGCAGCCCGCTTGCGTACAGCACTTCCAGCATGGCGCGATCGCGGCTGCCCAGCGGCGAATCCGCGCCGGGCGCGGCCAGCAGCGCCTCGACGTCGGCCTCCGACAAGGTCCCGGGGAAACGCGGCGGCTTTTTCGGCGCCTCCAGATTCAGGGTGGGATCGGCCTTGATCCGGCCGGTGCGCAGCGCGTACTGATAGAAACGCTTGAAGCTGGAATGGATGCGCGCCTGTGTTGAGGCGCGCATGGTCCGCGCTTCCGAGTGCGCCTTGTTTCGCGACTCATCCGAGGATTGGCGCCAGCCGAAATACGCAGCGAGATCGGGTTCCGCCGCGCTTAACAGACCGTTGCGTCCGCTCTGCTGCTGCCACTCGCCGAACTGGCGCAGGTCGCGGCGGTAGGACTCCAGAGTGTTCTTCGACAAGCCGTCTTCCAGCCAGACCGCGTCGCAGAATTCATCCAGCAGCACCGCATCTTCGGCGTTCAACGGCGCAGCGGGAGCCTCAGGGGACTTCATGCGCCCGCATTTCATGCATCAACAACCAGCGCTTCACCCCGATGTGAAAACCGGCGGCGTGCTGCGCAAACCCGCCCATGCCGCTCGCCGCCACCACGCGGTGGCAGGGCACCACCAGCGGAAACGGATTCGCGCCGCACGCCTGCCCCACCGGGCGCGGACCGCTCGCCAGCGTTTTGGCAATGTCGCCGTAGCTTCGGGTACGGCCGGTGGGAATGGCGGCAATCTGCCGCCACACGCGGCGCTGGAAATCGGTGCCGCGCGCCTTCAGCGGCAGATCGAAACGGAACGCCGGATCGGCGATGTAGCGCTCCACCTGGCGGCAGGCGCGTTCGGCCAGTGCGTTCGCGGGGTCCGCCGGCCGGTGGGAATCGGCAAGGAAGGTGATGCCGGCCAGCATGCCGTCTTCGGTGCGTATGCCGAGCACGCCGAAAGGGACCTTCAATTTCGCCTGATAGGTTGCTTCGCCGGACACATGCCTCTCCAGAAAGCGGTATTCAGTTTACCGGAAAGCGCTTATGAGTTTTCTTGCATGGAAGATACCTTGCGCCCCTGATGCCCGGTCGCGGATTCGCCTCAGGATTGCAGCCAGTCTGCCACCGGCCGCGACAGGAACTCTTTCACCGGAATGCCGTCGCCGCCCACGAGCAAGGTTGCGCTTCGGCTTGAAGACCTTGCTGAATGCGGCCAGGCGCGACGCGGCTCGCCCAGGCGGGCGGCGAGTACGGCGGCGCAGTCACGCTGAAAGGAAGGGCTTGGCGATTCGCTCATTATGGTGAGTAATTTCACTCAGCATCATGAGCAAACGCAAAGCCGGGTCACGCGACCGCCCATCGTGCCCACCTCGCGAACATGGGCTGTGTGCGCCTGTAACGCTTATGCCGCTTTCGGCCGCCATTTCTGCATCGCGAGCGCGAGCGCAAACAGGCCCACGCCGATGGCATCGAACAGCGGCCGCGGATAGACCAGCGCGACACCGGCGGCGATCAGCAGCCAGCGCTCTGGCACAGTGGTCCTGCGCAACAGCCAGTTCTGCAACCCGCCGGCGAGCGCGGCGATGCCGATCGCGGCGGTGATGGAAACCAGGGCAATGGATCCCCAGTTCGCCTCGCCCAGCTTCTGCCACGAGCCCATCAGCAGCAGGCCCTGGCCCGATGCATCCAGCACGAACATGAACGGCACGAGAAACGCCGGCATGGTGTATTTCCACGATTGCAGGGTCGTCCTGTAGGGATCGCCGCCGGTGATGGCGGCGGCGGCGAACGGCGACAGCGCGGTCGGCGGCGACACTTCCGAGAGCACCGCGTAATAGAAGATGAACATGTGCGCGGCGAAGTCCGGCACGCCGAGCAGAATCAGCGCCGGCGCCGCGATCACCGCGCAGATGATGTAGGAGGCGGTCACCGGCACCGCCAGCCCGACGATCCACACGATCAGCGAGGTGTAGAGGGCGGTCAGCAGCAGTTTCATGTCGTGCAGCAGCGATGGCGTCTGCTCGGCGCCGAACCAGCCAAGGAAGGCGCCGAGCGCGCGCGCCCCCGAATCGGCGTAGGCGAGCACGATGGCGCTGAACTTCAGTCCCAGTCCGGTGAGCGTCACGACGCCGACGATGATGCCGGCCGCGGCGCAGGTGGCCGCCACGTTCAGCATGCTGACCGAACCGTTCCGCAGCGCCTGCACCAGGCCGGAATTCCATAACCCGGCCAACAGCGGGCAGCGACCGCGAAACACGTCGTAACCGATGAGCGCGCAACCTGGATGCAGAAAGCTCACCGCGAATGCCACCAGCGTCGCCCAGAACACCGCCAGGATCGGCGAGTAGCCGAGCAGCATGAACACCACGATCGACGCGAGCGACAGGAAATGAAACCAGAATCGGCGGGTCAGTTGCCACACGCCGGGATGCCCTTCAAGGGGAATGGCCCGCATGCCGAACTTGCGCGCATCCATTTCCACCATTAGAAAAATGGAGAAGTAATAGAGCAGGGTCGGAATGACCGCCATCAGGATCACGTCGAGGTAGGATATCTTGAGGAATTCGGCGATGAGGAAAGCTGCCGCGCCGAGCACCGGCGGCGACAGGATGGCGCCCAGGCCGCCCGCGGCGAGCAGCCCGCCCGCGGCATCCTTGCCGTAGCCGGCGCGCGAGAGCATCGGCCAGGCAACAGCGCCGAGCGTGACCGTGGTCGCGACGCCCGAGCCGGACGGACCGCCCAGCAGGAACGAGGCCATGACCACGCTGCGCCCGGCGCCCGCGGGCTTGCCACCCATCGCGGCAAAGGAGAAGTCGATGAAGAACCTGCCGGCGCCGGACGATTGCAGGAACGCGCCGTAAAGAGTGAACAGGATGATGAGCGTCGCCGACACGTCCACGGCGACGCCGAAGATGCCCTCCAGGGTCATGTACAGGTGGCCGGTGAGGCGCGAGATGTCGTAGCCGCGATGGGTCCACGGCGCCGGCAGCATCGGCCCGGCCAGCGCATAGGCGATGAACAGCATCACGATGAACGGCATGATCCAGCCGGTGCTGCGCCGCGCCGCCTCCAGCACCAGCACCACCAGCAGCACGCCAAACGCCTGGTCGGCTGCGCCCGGGGTGACGGCGCGTTCGAACAGCGACTCGCCCCACGCGAGGATCCAGCCGGTCACCGCAACACTCGCCAGCGCCAGCGCGATGTCCCACCACTTCAACCGGTGGCGGTAGCGGGCGAGCGCCGGGAACATCAGGAATGACAGCGCCAGGGTGAAGCCAACGTGCACCGGCCGCAGCACATTCGGCGAGACGATGGCATACGCGGCATAGAGGTGGAACAGCGACATCGCCACGGCAAGGGCCGTCAGCGCGGCGCCCAGTCCGCCACCGAAGCGGTGGGCCGCGCCCTCTTCCGCTTCGATGAACTGTTCGGCCTTCTTCAGCGCTTCGTCCGGCGCCTGTTGCAACGCCGGTTCGTGCACGGGCTCCGCCATCGGCTACGGGCCGCGGACCTGGCGCGCGGACACGGCCGCTATTTGAGCTGGATGCCCTGCTCGGCAAAGTACCTGATCGCGCCCGGATGGAAGGGAATAGGCGAGGCGTTGTTGGTCTGGTACTTGTAATCGAAGTTCTGCGCTTCCTTGTGCACCGCGATCATCTCGGGTTTCCTGTCGAAGATGGTTTTGACGATGTTGTAGGCCACCTGGTCGGACAGCTTTTCGTGGGCCACCAGAATGTTCCACACGCTGGCGATCTGGTTGGGCTGCTCCTGGCCGCGGTACGAACCGGCCGGAATGGTGTCCTTCACGTACAGCGGGCCGTACTTCCTGTTCATCGGGTCGATTACCTCGGTGTGATCGATCAGCCTGATCTTCGTGCCCGGCGTTGCCGCGAGATCGCTCACTGCCGCGGTGGGGATGCCGCCGACCCAGAAGAACGCGTCGATCTTGCGATCCTTCAGTGCGTTGACCGATTCGCCCACACCGAGGTTTTCGCGCCTGATGTCCCTGTCATGGTCGATGCCCGCCGCATCGAGCACGCGCCAGGCCATGGTGCGGGTCGCGCCGGTGGCATCGCCCGTGGACACGCGTTTGCCCTTCAGGTCGGCGAGCCGGGCGATGCCCGTGCCTTCGACGGTGACGATGTGCATGCGGTTCGGATAGAGGACCATCAGGGTGCGCACCGCGATTCTGCCGTCCTTGAAAAATTCCAGGCCGTTGATCGCGTTCCAGCCGGCATCGGCCATGGAGAAGCCGACCTCGGACTTGCCGGCGCCGATCAGTTTCAGGTTGGCGTTGGAGCCGCCGGTGACCTCGGCCGTGGCCTGGATGCCCGGGACGTACTTCGTCAACAGATTGGCGAGACCGCCGCCCATCGGGTAATACACCCCGCCGGTGCCGCCGGTGCCGATGTTGATGTTGATTTTTTCCTGGGCTGTGGCGGTGCCGGCGAAGATCGCGAACGTCCACGCAAGTGCGGCTGCAAGCGATAGCAAGCGCTTGACCATGTAACTCCTCCCTTTGTACTTTGTTTACTTGTTCTTTGTTTACGGTCGCTGGTTTGCTGCCCTGTTGTTTCAACCAGGGATGTTGGCGCTCGCGCAGGTTCTGCGTTCTGCACTCTGCGCTCCGCCTCTGCACTGAGCATAGCAGAAGCAATCAGCGCAATGCACCAGGATGCTCGCCTGTCATGCCGAAGGAGCAGCCAGTTGCCGCAATTGCCGCAGCAGCGCCTCGGGCACCGCGATGCCGTCCCGCGCGGCTTTTGCCGCCGCATCGACGCGCCGGTATCCGGGAAGGCGCACTTCGGGTTGCTCCAGCATTGCCGCGACCAGGGTTTCGATGCGCTCGTGGTAGATATCGTCGCCGGCCAGCGCGCCCGGATCCACGATGATGAACGCCTGGCCGACGCGCGGCCGGTTGCCCGCGTCGCTGAAAAACGAATCGGCTTCGAATCCCATGCGTGCCCCGGTGAGCGCGCAACAAAGCAATTCGACCATCAGCGCCAGCATTGCGCCCTTCATCCCGCCCGCCGGCAGCATCATGCCTTCGAGCCCGGCTTGCGGATCGGTGGTCGGATTGCCGGCGCTGTCGAGGGCCCAGCCCGGCGGGATGGGTTTGCCCTCGCGCGCGGCCACCATCAGCCTGCCGCGCGCCACTTCCGAGAGCGACAAGTCGATCGCGAGCGGCGCCTGATCGCGCCGCGGGAACACCGCTGCGATCGGATTGGTGCCGAACAACGCCCGCCGTGCCGGACCGGCCGCCGCCCATGGCGGCATCGCCGCGGGCGAGTTGCCGAAGGCGAGGCCGACCATGCCGGCCCGCGCGGCCGCTTCGAGATGCAGTGCCGCGGCGCCGAAGTGATGGCTGTTCTTCACCCCGGCGAAGGCGACACCGAACTCGCGCGCGCGGCCGATCGCCTCGCGCACCGCCAGTTCGCAGGCGGGGAAGGCGAGGCCGTCGGCGGCATCGATGAGGAGCGCGCCGCCACGCCCGGCGACCACCACCGGTACGGCGTTCCCGTCGACGCGGCCCGCCCGGAGATGGCCGCAGTACTGCGGCACGCGCGACACGCCGTGCGAGGCGAGTCCCTGCGCGTCGGCGGCCACCAGGGCGGCCGCGGTGCTGGCCGCCATGGATGGACTGGCGCCGGCGCGCTGCAGCGCGCCCCGGGCGAGCTGGCGCAAGGCGTCGGGTGTGACCGTGGTCATGCAATCCCCCTCATGCGACGCCGCGGCGCTCGAGCGGGCGCGTACGGCGGGCTGAGCGCGTCATAGGCCGGCACCCGCATGCCCAGGGCCCGGGCGAGCCTGCCGGTCAGTTGACCGATGCCGCCAAAGCCGACGATGCCCATGGTTTTTCCGGCAGTCTCCCGCCCCGCGGACAACGCCGCTGCCGGCCAGCTGCCGGCGGCAACTTCGCTGCTGGAGGCATAGGCGCCGCGCAGCAACAGCATGGCGGTGCAAACGGCGTATTCGGCCACCGGCAGCGCATTGGCGCCGCTCGCCGCAATGACTTCTAATTTTGCGCGCCTGGCAGGCCGCGGCTTCGATGTGGTCGAGTCCCGCGCCGAGCCTGCCGATGATGGCGAGCCGCGGCGCCGCCTTGAGCAGCGCCGCATCGACCCGGGCGCGGTTGCCGACAATCAGCGCATCGGCATCGCCGAGCCGGCCGAGCAGATCGGCGCGATGCTCGGCCAGCGCCGGCTCGTAGCGCACGCTGCAGCGGGCGCGCAGCGAATCGACGACCGCCTCGTCCATGAATGCGCTGATGAGCCGCTTCATGCTGCCTCGCGTTGTGTCAGTCGGGCCGGGTTGCCGCCGCCCCGGACCCTGCGCGCGCAGCCGTAGTTGGCGAGCGGGCCCTTCACCGCAATGGCGGCCGGCAAAATGGCGGCCGGCAATTGCGGCGCTGCCCGGTGCGCGCGGAGTGCGGCGAAGAGGCCCGCGCCGCCCGGGCCGGGGATGAGGATATCGCTGCGCAGGCGCTTAATGAGGGCGTTCATTGCCGATACCGGAGCGTCGTGTGAAAACGCAAAGACCACGATTCTAGCGGGGACGGACCCGATGCAGCGGACACCCGCCGTATCTCGTCCGGCGTAACGGTATCTGGGTATCCGGAAATTTCGGGGGTGCTGTGTATTTATGCAGAATTTCAAAATGCCGGCGTCCAACCCCAATCTGCTGCAAAGGGCGCGCTGGAGCGGTCATCATGTTCTCCACCACCGGGCACGGCGCGCCTTTGAACAGAAACGTTGGCCGTCCTGATCAGCGCCGCGCGATGATCTTTGCGAGCTCACTGTTCGAAGCGCCGAGCGCCAGGAGCGATCTTACGAGTAGATCCAGTGATACAGTAGGATTGCCCGCTTTCATCTTCGCCACTCTGGATTGGCTCGACTGAACGGCCCTTGCGAGTTGTGCCTGGGTGAGGCCTTTGCCAACTCGTCGCGCCTTGAGACCTTCAGCCAGCTTCAGGCGCAACTCGATGTACGCTTCCTCTTCATCAGAGAGTTGGAGTACTTCCTTGGCAGAACCTACCTTCCATCCTTTTGCTTCCAGACGCTTTCGCTTCCGATCATCCATTGTCGTAGTCCTTTATGCGCCGCTGGCATGCTTTGATCACATACTGAGGGGTCTTCTGGGCCTTCTTCGAAAAGATCTCCAGGAGAACTATCGCATCCTCATCGATTCTGTAAATCACGCGCCATGTCGTGCCAGCGCCAGCAGTTGTGCCATATCCATCGTCCTGGCATTGGCATTCAGCACGCCGCCGGCACCGGCGCTGGCGCCTGCTGAACCCAATAATCCAACCATGCTTTGCCAGATGTTGATCAGGGTGTCCATGCCGGACTCCATTTCACCGGGCGTTTCATATCGCTGATGGCGATGATGATAGAGGTGGTCCCCGGAGATTGGACAGATTCCTCGAGCGTTTCAGGGGGATGGACGCGGACCACGGTTCAGTCCGTGAAACGCGAACCTGTGCCGGATTCCCCTCACCCTGTGTCCCTCTCCGGAGACAAGGATGCGAGCGCCGTCCGGGCGACGGCCCGGTTTTACGCGCTATCCTCGTACCTACGCGCTCTCATACAGCCGCGTCAGCACGAACTCGCGGTGGCCGAGCGCCTCGGCGGCGGTCAGCCGGCCGTTGGCGGTGCGCAGCAGGCACTCGAGCAGCGCATCGCCCGCCTCGTCCGGCGACATCTCGCGGCGCAACAGGCCCGACACGTCAAGGTCGATGTGCTCCGACATGGTCCTGACGGTGCGCGGATTGGCGCACAGCTTGATCACCGGCAGGATGGGATTGCCGATGACGTTCCCCTGCCCGGTGGGGAACAAATGGACGGCGAATCCGGAGGCGGCGCACAGGGTCACCATTTCCGCTGCCGCGGAGGACGAATCCATGAACCACAGGCCGGGCGAAGTCGGCTCCTCGCCCTTGTCGATGACGCCGTCGATGAGGCACTTTCGGCCGATCTTCTGGATATTGCCGAGCGCCTTTTCCTCGATGGTGGTGAGCCCGCCGGCGATATTCCCCTTGGTCGGCTGTGAATCGGACAGGTCGCTGGTCTTGTGGCGGTTAATCACGTCCTGGTAGCGGTCGAACACGAACTTGAACTTGTCGCGCACTGCCTGGGTCCGGCAGCGTTCGGCCACCAGGTGCTCGCCGCCGGTCAATTCGGTGGTTTCGCCGAACACCAGGGTGGTGCCGTGCGGATAGAGTTTGTCGAAGGCGTTGCCGACGGTGGGATTGGCGCCGCAACCGGAGGTGGTGTCCGATTCGCCGCACTTGGTCGATACCCACAGCTCCTTGAGCGGCCGTTCCACGCGTCTCAGTTCGGAGGCCCGTTGCAGGTATTCCCGCGCGGCCCTGGAAGCACGCAGGATGGTGTCGTGATCGCCATGCTGCTCGATGCCGAATCCGACCACCGGCTTGCCGGTCTTCCTGATGCCCTCCACCACCTTTTGGGTCCACTCGTCCTCGATGCCGATCACCACCACCGCGGCCACGTTGGGATTGGCGCCCGTGCCTATCAGGGTGCGGAAATGCAGCTCGAGGTCGGCGCCGAACTGCAGCCGGCCGTACGGATGCGGCAGCGCCAGGGCGCCCTTGATATTGTGCTCCACCGCCTGCGCCGCGGCATTGGACAGGTCGTCCACCGGCAGGATGATGACGTGGTTGCGCACCCCGACGCGGCCGTTCTCGCGCAGGTAGCCGTGAAAAGTTGCCTTGGACAGATCCATGACGTCCCCGCTCACCAGCGCTTGGTCTTGATGTTGTGGACGTGGGCGTGCTCGCCCAGCCTGATCGGCGCAATGGTGCGGCCGATGTCCACGCCGTATTTGATCACCGTGTCGGCGTTCTTCAACTCCCGGATCGCCAGCTTGTGGCCGATGGGGATGTCGTTCTGCGCGCGCACCGTCACGTCCCTGTCCTGATCCATGATCCAGCCGGAGAGTTCCTGGCCGGCCTTGACGCCTTCCACCACCACCACGCCGACCGAATCGTTTTCATCGTGCACTACGAAATGAATCATTGATTGCTCCTTCGCGCTCATGGCCGTTGTCCGCATGCATGATAAACCAGTGACCGTGATTTTCGGCGGTTTTGGTGGTTCACCCGACTCGATTTCGGGAAGTGCTGATAGAATAAAATCAACCCGAACGAAAACACAGCCGGAGGACGAGCGATGGCAGAGATACTGGGAATCGGTTGCACGCATTACCCGCCGGGCCTGGTTCCCGACCAGTACAAGCCCTGGCCGCTTTCCTATCAGCTCGCTCATGATCCGCGCGTCCCCGAGCGCCTCAAGGATCCGGCGAACTGGCCCGCGCCGATGCGCGCCGAGTGGGGCGACGACGAGGGCATCACCTCGCATGCGCCGCAGCGCAAGCGGGTGTATGACGCGTTCCGCATTCTCAGGGCCGAGATCGACGCCTTCAAACCCGACCTGATAGTGATGTGGGGCGACGATCAGTACGAGAATTTCAAGGAAGACATCATCCCTCCGTTCTGCGTCCAGGCCTACGACGAACTGGTTTGCGATCCGTTTCACAAGATCGGCAAGCGACCGAACGTCTGGGGCGAGCCCAACGACAAGATCTTCCGCTACCCCGGGCATCGCGAGGCCGGGAAGTACATCACCCGCCGCCTGCTGGAAGGCGGGATAGACATGCCCTACGCCTACCGGCCGCGCACCGCCGAGGGCGTCGGTCACGCGTTCGCCAACACGCTCCTGTATCTTGACTGGGACAGGCGCGGCATCGACTATCCGGTCGTGCCGATCTCGGTAAACGCCTACGGCAAGAGGGTCATCAGCTTCCAGGGCGGGATCATGGAGCGCACCAAGGACATCGACCCGCCGAGTCCGTCTCCGGCGCGATGCTTCGAGATGGGGCGGCAGACCGCGCGGGCGCTTGCCGAAAGCCCCTGGCGGGTGGTGCTGATGGGTTCTTCAAGCTGGTCGCATGCCTTTCTCTGCGACAAGCACCACGGCATCCACCCGGACATGGAGGCCGATCGCGTGTTGCTCGAGCAGCTCAAATCGGGCGAGTACCACCGCTGGCGCGATCTGACCACCGACTGGATCGAAGACACCGGCGAACAGGAGTTTCTGAGCTGGATAGCCTTGGGAGGGGCCATGTCCGAGCTGGGGAAGAAGGCGCAGATCGTGGACTGGGTCGAGACCTGGGTTTTCAATGCCTCGAAATGCTTCGCGGTGTTTCGATAGCGCCCGATTCGCGCCGGGTCGCCACCGCGCAGCACAACTCACGGTTTTCCGAATCCCGCGAGTCAGCTTCCCGCGGAAACCGCCAGCACCACCTTCCCCACCGTATCGCGATTGCTCAGGAGCCGATGCGCAGCCACGGCCTCCTCGAGCGGCAGCACTTCAGCCAGCACCGGACGTATCGTCCCCTCAGCCCACAGGGCGAGGACTTCCTTGAGATCGGCGGTGGTTCCGGAATTGGAGAACAGCAAGGAGATGTTGCGCCGCCACAACTGGCGCGCGTCAAATTGCAGCTCGTGACCGGTGGTCGCCCCGCACATGACCAGCCGCCCGCTTTGCGCAAGACTCCTGATGCTGTTCGTCCAGGTCGCGGCGCCAATGTGATCGATGACCACATCGACACCGCGCCCTTCGGTCAGCCGCGCGGCCTCCCCGGCAAAATCCGGATTCGTCGTATAGTCGATCAACGCATCGGCGCCGAGCTGCCCGGCTACTGCGAGCTTGCGCGCCGAACTGGCGGCGGCCAGCACGCGGGCGCCCAGATGCTTTGCGAGCTGGACAGCGGCGATGCCCACCGCGCCGGCCGCGCCCAATACCAGGACGGTCTCACCGGCGCGGACCCTTGCCCTCGCGCGCAGCATCTGCCACGCGGTGGTAAAGCCGATCGGTATTGCGGCGGCTTCCTCCAGGCTTCCCGACCCGGGCAACGCAATCAGGTTTTTCTCCTCCACCGCGAGGTATTCGGCATAACCGCCCGGCACATCAATCCCCAGAATCTGTTTCCCGGCGCACGCGCTTTCCCGTCCCGCCATGCATTCGATGCAATTGCCGCAGGTCATCCACGGCAGGACCACTACCCGATCGCCCGCTTTGAACCCCTGCACCGCGCTGCCCGTGGCCACCACCTCGCCCACCGCCTCGCTCCCCAGGACGTGCGGAAAGCCGATGGTGCGGCCCGCGCCGTTCTGGCGGGTGCGCCCATCCAGGCCATGATTGAGGCCGCAGGCGCGCACCCGCACCAGCGCCTGCCCTGATCCCGGCTGCGGCGCCGGAAGATCGACCAGCCGCAACACCTCAGGCCCGCCGTGCCGCTCGATGATGACCGCACGCATCGAGCGGTTTGCCTTTGTGGGCATCGCCGAAGGCTCAGGTTTGAAGGAGAAAGCGTCCATTCGGGCTTCCCGTAGCCCGAAGCCCGGGATCGGCTACCATTTCCAGCTTGCTTCTTTCGCCGGTTCGGCAATGATCCTGTTGCGCAGCACGCCAACCTTTTCGACCTCCGATTCGAGTACGTCGCCCTCGTTGAGGAACCACGAGGGCAATCCGGCTTTGCGGCCCATCGCCACGCCCTCCGGGGTACCGGTGGAAATCACATCGCCGGGCTCCAGCGTCATCTGCGACAGGTAGGCGATCAGCTTGGGGATCGGCCAGATCATGTCGCGGGTGTTGCCGTTCTGGCGGACCTCGCCGTTCACCCGCGTGATGATGCGCAGGTTCTGCGGATCGGGAATCTCGTCGCGGGTCACGAGCCAGGGTCCGAGCGGCGCGAAGCCGTCGAACATCTTGCCGAGGAGCTGGTTGCCTTCCTTCCTCTCGATGCGCACCACGTCGCGCGCCGACACGTCGTTCATCACCGCGTAGCCCGCAATCACCTCGAAGGCCCGCGCTTCCGGCACATCGCGGCAGCGCTTGCCGATCACGATCGCCAGTTCGGTCTCGTAATCGAGTTCCTGCGTGGCCGCGGGTTTGACGATGTCGCGCGTCGGCCCGATGATGGTGCTGTTGGCCTTGATCCAGGCCGAGGGCACTTTCGAATCGATCTTGGTCCCGGTCTCCCTGAGATGCTCGGCGTAGTTGCGTCCGACCGCGATCACCTTGCTTGGCTTGACGGCGGCGTGCAGCCGGCACTCGGCGAGCGGTGTGAACAGCGGCTCGCCCTCCAGTCCGGCCGCCGAGCGCTCGTCCCGGGCGAGCGCCGTGAGGTAGTCCTGGGTCGCCATCGCGGCCTCCCAGCCCGGTGAGCCGATGGCGAGGAACGCGACGATGTGAGGCTGCATCCGCAGCGACGCGACTTCACGTCCCTGGCCATCGCCCTTTTTCTCCACCAGGTAGCGCGCGTAGCCGGCACGCATGTCGCCGACCAGATCGCCCGGCAGCAGCATCCCCAGGCGCGCCGTGGTCACCGGCTCGGTAGAACGGTTGTAGCGCAGCAATTTCATGATGTCACCTCTTCGTTGTTGGCCTGTTGCTGGAATCCGACGGACGCCCTGCCGCGGATCGCGTTCTCCAGTTCCTGCACGATGGCCTGGAACTGCGGGTCGTGCCGGCTGCGGGGCCGCGGCAGATCGATCCTCACCTCGAGCACGATCTGCGAGGGCTGCCCGTTCAGCACCAGCACGCGCTCCGACAGGAACACCGCCTCGCCGATGTCGTGGGTGATGAACAGCACCGTCTTGCGCGTTCCCTGCCAGATGTCCGAGAGCGCGCTCTGCATGTTTTCGCGCGTCAGCGCATCGAGCGCGCCGAACGGCTCGTCCATGAGGAGCACCGCCGGCTCGATCGCCAGCGCGCGCGCGATACCCACTCTCTGGCGCATGCCGCCGGAGAGCTTGCTCGGATAATAGTCGGCGAAGCGCGCCAGGCCGACCAGATCGACGTACTTGTCGGCGCGCGCCTGCCGCTCCTCGCGCGGCAGCGCCATTGATCTCAGGCCGAACATGATGTTGTCGCGTACCGACAGCCAGGGAAACAGCGCGAACTCCTGGAACACCACACCCCGGTCAAGCCCCGGCCCGGACACCGCTCTGCCGTCCACCGATACCGTCCCGCCGGTTGCCGATTCGAGGCCCGCGGCGATGCACAGCAGCGTCGATTTTCCGCACCCGGAGGGCCCGATAACGGTCACGAATTCACCGGCGTATACCGAAAATGATATATCTCGGAACACACTGTGCCAGCTGCGCCGTCCCCACCCCTGCCGCACCGGGAACGCCTTGGACAGGCGTTCGATTCGCAAATCTCCCGTCATGTCAGTTATCCACGACGCGAGGGGGCAAGCCCCCTCGCACACCCCGACATCGGGGAAAACGCCGGGGCGTTTTCATCCTAACTCCCTGACCGTGCCCCAGCGGTTGACGGTCGCAATCTCCAGCGAACGCAGCAGCACGCGCTCGATCAAGAGGCCGGAGATCCCGACCACGAACAGGCCGGCATAAACCAGGTCGAAATGGAAAAATTCGCGCGCGTAGTAGAGCCGGTAACCCAGACCCGCGGTCACCGAAACCAGCATCTCGGCGATGATCAGGATGCGCCAGGCGCGCGAGAACGCGATGCGATAGCCGCTGATTATCGAGGGCAATGCGGCCGGAATGAGCACCCGCCACAGGATCGATATCCCGTTCGCGCCGAACACCCGCGCCGCGCGTATCAGCGACAGGTCGATGGTCTTCACCCCGGTCCAGGTGGTCACCGTCACCGTCAGCGCCACTTCATAAATCAGGATGGTGATGATCGCCGCCTCGGTCAACCCGAACCAGATCATCGACAGCGGAAACAGCGCCGTTCCGGGTATGGCGAGCAGGAAATTCAGCGGCGCGACGAAGGCGCGCTCCCACAGCCTGAAATAGCCCATCAGCGTGCCGAAGAGGGTGCCGGCGATGGCGCCGATGATCACGCTCTGGAACAGCCGCCTGAAGGTCCCCAGCAGATCGGCCGCGAGATTGCCGTCCGCCGCCATGCGCATCAGCGCGCCAAAAATCGTCTCGAGCGGCGGAAACAGCGAGGGCGGCAGCCCGCCGTAGAGCGCCACCCCTTCCCACAGCGCGAGGATCACGGCAATCGGGGCGAGGGCCGTGCCGGCGCCGCGCAGCCACGAGCCGACGCCCGATGATTGCCCGTCGGATACGCTCGTGTGCGCAGGCGTTTGCACCGCGGCCGATTGTGGTCCCGGCACCTCAGCCCCCTCGCCGCCGTGCAAGCAGCCCGCCGAAACCCGGCCCGGTGTCCGGGGAAGATTCAGTTCGCGGAAAAACGCTCATGCAATCCCGAGGGTCCCGATCAATTGCCGAGGGCGGCAGCCGCGTTCCGCGCAAAGGACATATTGATCACCTTGCCCAAGTCCGGATTGGCCTGGATGGTTTTCTGGCGCACCATGTATTCGGCGGTGCGCTTCAGATCGCTCATGTCGCGATCGCTGAACACGATCCGGTCGAACAGCGCCGCGCCGTAGAGCTGGAAATGCAGGTCCTCGTCGCTCATGGTGCTGGCAACCTGGGCGGGCAGCATGCCGCGGTACAGGGCCACGGCCGCCTTTTTATCGCGGTGCATGAAGCGCTGCCCCCTGGCGAATCCGGCCAGATACTTCTGCACCGACGCCGGGCGCTCGCGTATCATTTTCTCGGTCGTGAGAAGGATGAACGGATAGGTGATGTCGGCGATTTCCTCGAATTTGCGGGCGCCGATGACCTCCCTGCCCTTGCCCGACTGCACGATGCGGCTCGCCTGCGGGTCCCAGGCCATCACCGCATCGAAGGTGTCGGCCTGCATCGCCGCCGGCATGTCGCTGACCCGGATGTTGGTCAGCACGAAATCGCTTTCCTTCAGCCCACTGCGCTCCAGCGCCATCATCAGCACCGTATAGACGCCGGTGCCGGCCTGCACGCCGATGCGCTTGCCCTTGAATTCGGCCAGGCTGGAAAGGTGCGCATTGCGCGGCGCCGCGATCATCCTGCCGAGAAAGCCGTAGGAGTGCAGCCCTATCGCGACGATGGGAATATTTTTTGCCGTCGCCGCGAGGAATTGCGCATGCGAGGATTCCCCGAACTCCGCCGAGCCGCCGGCGAGCGCCTGAATGGCATCGTTGCCCCCGGGAACCAGCTTGATCTCCACGGTGAGGCCCTCGGCCTTGAAATAGCCGTTCTCGACGGCCGAGCGCGAGGGCATGTAGGTGAACCCGTTGGACACCGCGGCCGTCACCTTTTCCTGCGCCTGGGCGCCGGCCCCGATCGCAGCCAGGCCAAGCACGCCGGCCAGCAGAAATGAAGCAAGATTGCGTACGGGCATGACGCCTCCTCCGCGCTGCGTTTGATTCACCCTGCGGGCGTGCAGGGGATATTGGCTTGTGACTCTACAGAAAGAGCATGGAGCCGACAAGCGCTGCATTCGGCACGACGGTCACAGATCAACCACGGCAAGACCGGTACATACACATGCGCGTTCGCCCGGTTCGAACCCCTGCACCGCGCTCACCTGTTGCCGCCGCCTCGCTCCCCGGGACGTGCGGAAAACCGCTCTTGCAATCCCGGGCGTCCCGATCAGTTGCCGAGTTTGGCGGCCGCGTTGCGGGCAAAGGACGTGTTGATCACCCTGGCCAGATCCGGATTGGCCTGGAGGGTTTTCTGGCGCAGCATGTAATCGGCGGTGCGCTTCAGATCGTTCATGTCGCGATCGTTGAACGCGATCCGGTCGAAAAACGAGGTGCCATAGAGCTGGAAATGCAGGTCCTCGTCGCTCATGGTGCCTGCCACCTGGGCGGGCAGCACCCTGCGCAGCAACGCCACCGCCGCCTTTTTTTCGCGGGTCACGAAGCGCTGCGCCCTGGCGAAGGCGTTGAGGTATTTCTGCACCGTGGCCGGACGCTCGCGTATCATTTTCTCGCTCGTGAGAATGATGAAGGGATAGGTGATGTCGGCGATTTCCTCGAACTGGCGGGTGCCTATCACCTCCTTGCCTTTGCCCGTTTGCACGATGCGCGACGCCTGCGGCTCCCAGGCGAGCACGGCATCGAAGGTGTCGCCCTGCATCGCCGCCGGCATGTCGTTGACCCGGATGTTGGTCAGCACGAAATCGCTTTCCTTCAGTCCGCTGCGCTCCAGCGCCATCATCAGCACCGTATAGACGCCGGTGCCGACCTGGACGCCGATGCGCTTGCCCTTGAATTCGGCCAGGCTGGAAAGGTGCGCATTGCGCGGCGCCGCGATCAGCTTGCCGAGAAAGCCGTAGGAGTGCAGCCCTATGGCGACGATGGGAATATTTTTTGCCGTCGCCGCGAGGAATTGCGCGTGCGAGGATTCCCCGAACTCCACCGAGCCGCCGGCAAGCGCCTGAATGGCATCGTTGCCCCCGGGAATCACCTTGAGTTCCACCTCCAGGCCTTCGGCCCTGAAATAGCCGTTTTCGACCGCGGCGCGCGACAGCGCCAGGGTCACCGAGGCATTGGCGGTTGCAAGCGTCACTTTTTCCTGCGCCTGGACACCGCTCCCGATCGCAGCCAGGCAGAGCGCCGCAGCCCCCAGCAATCGAGTGAATTCGCGTATACGCATGGGTTCCTCCCTTTGAATTAATTGTTGATACGCTCTGAAAAGCATCTTTCGATCGACCGACTGCATCCACCGGACAGCGGACCCGGGGACGTCCAGTCGCCGCAAAATTCAACCGAACCGCAGCGCGGGGACTTTTACCAGACCTGAAATGCCACCCGGCAAGGCATATTGCCAGAAGACCGAGGGGCAGGCGGGCTGAAAGAGGCCGTCCGGATTCTGGGCAAGGAAAGCGAAAGGAACCGGGCCGGCACCGGCATTCTCCAACACCGATTTCATGTCTATCGATCATGCATGTTCTGATTCCGATCAGGATATCGCTGCGCAGGCGCTTGATGGGGGCATTCATTGCCGATACCGGAGCGTCGTGTGAAAACGCAAAGATCACGATTCTATCGGGGATGGACCCGATGCAGCGGACACCCGCCGCCCTGCCCTCGTCGAGTTGCACGATGCTGGGTTCTATGCGGCGAGGGCAAATGTGGAACTCGGGCTTGCGTTCACGGTGGAGTTCGACAGACCCGCGAATCTCCTTCTGGAGAACCCTTTGCTCGGCGCGATATTTCGCGGCACCCGCCGTTGCCGCGCCTTGTCATGAACGCAAATGCGGTCGCTCCGCTTACCTTGCGCCCGGAACGTTGCGCGTCTTGAGGAAGGTTTCCAGCGATTCGCCGCGCATCTGCGCGACCATTTCGGGATTGGAGACGCCGCTCACCCGGCCGAGTTTCTCGAGGGTGAAAAAACTCGCGCCGTAGCGAATCATGGCAGCCCAGTCGAGGTTGCGCACCATGATTTTTTCTTCCTCGCTGAGGCCGGCTCTGGCGAGCGCCGCTGCGGGGTCGGCTTTGAACAGCGCGCGGTTTTCCGGATAAATCAGGCCGCGCAGGAAGCGATTGAGGCGCAGGCCCCTGGCGCTGCGCTCCAGATCGAACAGGTAGGTGCCGGCGAGGTTCTCGATGCCCTTCAGTTGCGGGTTCATGCGAATCGTCCTTTGCGCTTGCGTCCGGCGTTACGCCGGCGTCGCAGCGGCTTTTTCACCGTTCGACGGGCACTGCTCCGGCAAAGACGGTTCTTCCCACAACGCCACAGCCATGGCGGCGGTCATCGGCAGGTAATAGTTCTGGTGTACTTTCTTCGCGTTGCCGCCGAGTGCGCCGCGCATTGCCAGCCACATGATCTCCTCGGTGCCTTCGGTGCCGCCCAGGCGGGCGTAATCGGCCAGCGTCATCCGGGTGAGCGTGGCCGGATCGCGGTCGATCAGGTCGAGGAAGCGCATGTCCCACGCGGTATCGTTGTAGCCGGCGCGCTCGCCGTTCATCTGGTGCGACAGGCCGCCGCTGCCGACCACCACGACTTTCAAGTCTTCGGGCCAGGAGAGGATGGCGCGGCGCACCGCGCGGCCGAGCTTGTAGCAGCGCAGCGGCGTCGGCAGCGGATGCTGCAGCACATTCACTTCGATGGGGATGATCCTGCCCGGCCAGTCGGCTGATTTGCCCTCGCCCGCCTGGGGCGCCGTGAGCGGCCACATCATGGTGAGCGGCGAGTGCACGCCGTGATCGAGCGGCAGGTCCTGGAATACGGCGATGTCGAATTCGTCGTTCACCAGCGATTCGGCCAGGTGGCGCGCCAGCGGGGCGTGGCCTTTCAGGGCCGGCAGCGGGCGAGCGCCCATGCCTTCATCGGCAATGGCGTATTCGGCGCCGACGCCGACGGCGAAGGTCGGGTAGTGATCGAAGAAAAAGGTGGTGGCGTGGTCGTTGAAGAAGAACACCAGCACCTCGGGTTGCTTTTCCGCAAGCCACGCGGCGACCGGTTCGTAGCCCTTGAACAGCGGGCTCCAGTCAGGATCGTTCTGCTTCCCGCGGTCGTAGGCGCCGCCAATGGTGGGAACGTGGGAGGTGCCGATGCCGCCGATGATTCTCGCCATGATGGTCGTTTGGGTACCTTAAAACCCCATTTGTTCGAACGAGTCGATGCTGTTGGCCAGGTCGCCCAGCATCGCCAGGGTGCCGGCTGCGCGCGCCCCACCGTCGCCCGGCAGGCCGCCCCGGGTGGCAAGGGAGCGCAGCAGATCGGCAATGCTGCCGGCTTCCTGGTGGCGGAACGCGGCGCGATCGGCCAGCAGCGCGACCACGTGCGCGTTGCCGGCCGCGCTGTACTTGTCGTGCAGGTAATCGAGGATCTGCTGCTCGAAGTCCTGCACCCGCATGCTGCTGCCGAAGCCCGTGCAGCAGGCACAGCCCATGTCGGCCGAGACGTGGCGCTGGGACAGCAACGTCCATTTGCCGAGCAGGCGCAGCGACTCGATGGCGATCGACGGCGCAGCGGGCACAGGAGGCGAAGCGGGCGTTTTGTCTGGAGCGGTTTTGCCGGGCGCAGCCTTGCTGCCGGCCTTGTCCCGCACCCCCCTGGCGCCGCGGCCGCTCATTGCCGGATGACCCCAACCTCGATTCATCGCCGCTCCTCAGTCGAGTGGCCATTTTACATCCGCGCCGTGGCGCCGCATCGTGGTCCGCGGCGAGCGCCGGCACAAGTCGCGCCCGGCGCCGCTGCAGTATCATGGCCGTACACCGCCACCGTTCGCGAAAATTCGTACGGGCTGTTCGCCCAGGGAGACAGACATGCATCTTGTCACGTTGAACGCCGCCGGACATGCCAGTCCCGGCGTGGTAGCCGGCAACGATATCCTCGATCTGCGCGCCGCGGCGGCGCTGTTGACGGCGGCGAAGCTGGTGCCCCCCAGCATGCGCGGGCTGCTCGAAGGCGGTGATGCCGCGCTCGACCTGGTGCGTTCGCTGCGCGACCGGGCGATGAATGCGAACGGCTCACTGAAGGAACAACTGCGCGCCTGCGGCGCACTCGTGCCGAAAAAGGGCGCGCAACTGCTCGCGCCGCTCGACCCCGGGATGATCCTGTCCGGCGGCATGAACTATCACGAGCACCTCAAGGAAATGAATTCGCCGATCCCGGAAAAGCCGGTGGCCTTCGTCAAGAGTTCCGCCGCGGTGACCGGCCCGGGCGCGCCCATCGTGCTACCGAAAAGCCATCCCGGCATGGTCGACTGGGAAGGCGAATTCAGCGCCGTGTTCGGCAAGCCGTGCTTCAATGTCAAGGCTGCCGAGGCGATCGATTATCTGGCCGGCTACATTCTGATCAATGACGTCTCGGCGCGCGACTGGGTGGCGCCGATATTCGCCGCCACCGGCATCATGGGGCCGATCAACGCCTGGGAGCACAACCTGCTGGGCAAGCAGTTCCCGACGTTCTGCCCGATCGGGCCCGCCATCGCGACGCGCGACGAGATCCCCGATCCCGAGAACGTCGGCATCACCACCACCCTGAACGGCAAGCTGATGCAGTCGGCCAACACCGACGATCTGGTGTTCAGCCTGCGCAAACTGATCGGGTACTACTCGCAGTTCTACCGCTTTCTCCCCGGCGACATCATCACCACCGGATCACCGAGCGGCGTCGGCTACGGCCGCAATCCGAAGGTGTTCATGAAAGCCGGGGATACGGTGGAAGTGAAGGTGGAGGCGATCGGCGCGCTGACCAATCCGATCGTGGCGGGGTGATGAAAGACCGCGCGAGTCATCCCTCACCCCCTGCCCCGAAAGGAGGGGATGGGGCCCCTCCGCCCCATCTTGCCCGGCAGGAGAGAGGAGTTATTCTTCCCTCAACCTGGCCCTCGCTTTAATGCATGAGCATGCTGCGCGGCCTGCAGGCCGGCGCGGCGCCCGCTCACCAGCGACCAACTGAGGAAACCGCCATAGGTCTTGCCCCAGATGCCGCCGGCATCCACACCTGCGGCATGCAGGCCCGGAATCGGCCGGCGGCCGCCATCGAGCACGCGGCACTGCGCGTCCACGGCAATGCCGCCGCAGGTCGCGGTGATGGCGGCCACGCAGCGCAGCGCATAGAAAGGCGGCCGCTCCAGCACCACTGCGTTCTGCATCCGCGCCGGGTCCAGTGCCGCGCCGTTGCCGGCACGCGCGGCCTGGTTGTAACGCTCCAGTTCCGCCAGCAAGGTCGCGCCGGGCAGGCCGTCGGTCTCAAGTTGCGCGCTCAACGCCTGCAAGGTCGGCGCCTCGGCGATGGGCGCGCCCGCCGCGCGCGCCTTGTCCAGCCAGTCGGCGGGCGTGGGGGAGGTGCCGGCGTCCAGCCCTTCGCCTGAGAGGATGCGGTGGTCGAACACCAGCCAGAACTTGCCGCCGGGCTGGCGGAACGCGGCCTGCGGGTTCAACTCCTCCAGCAGGCTCACCGACTCGTCGATGAACCTGCGCCCGTGGCGATTCACCAGAATGCCGAGGCGCGCGAAATACGGCGTCATCGGCTGCCACTGGTGCGGCTCGAGGTGACAGTCGGCCATGGTATGGCCATAGAAGGCCTGCATGTCGCCCGCCGTCGCCGCGCCCAGCGACTGCGCCAGCCCGAGGCCGTCGCCGCTTGCCCCCGGCAGGGTACGGGCCTGCAGCGCGCGCGCCGCCGGTCCCATGTAATGTTTCAGCAGCGCCGGGCTGCCGGCGAATCCGCCGGTGGCGAGGATCAGCGCGCGCGCGCCGAGCGACGCCGCGCCTTCGATCGCGACCCGAAACAGCGCGCCCTCGCGCGCGATGGCGGCAACCCGCGCCCCCTGGCGCAGTTGCACCCCGCGCGCGGCTGCCAGCGCGATCATTCTGTCCATGAACGGATGGCGCGCGCCGGGCTGGCCGAGCCCCATCGGCCGGATCATGCGGAAATCGCCGAAGCCGAACATCGGCTCGAGCGGCAGGCCCTGCGCCTCCAGCCAGGCGAGGGCAGGCTCGTAGTCCTCGCAAAAAGCGCGCTGCAGCGCGAGGTCGCCGTCGGGGACATAGGCATGCAGGCCATCGAGGTCGGCTGCGCCGAGGAACATGCCGGCGGAAACGCGCGCGTTACCGCCGGCCATCGGCAATTTCTCCAGCAGCGTGACCCTGGCGCCCTGCGCCGCCGCGGCCAGCGCCGCGCACAGGCCGGACATGCCCGCGCCGATGATGGCGAGGTCCACCGGAACAATTTCGGGATCGGTAGTCATGGCAGTATTTTTCCCCTGGCTGGAATAGAACGCGAGGCCCGCCCGAGCCGACCTCGGCATCGTGACCCGGGCGCTCGTACATTATCATTGCGGCGAACAGGAATATGAAAAGGCCCGCATGAAGATCCGCGATATCGAACTGATCGGCCTCGAATACGGCGTGCCCGAGGCGCAGGCCTACGGCGCGTCGCGGGCAATGATGTCGAAGCGCCAGACGCCGTTGTTCCTGCTGCATACCGAAGAGGGCGTGAGCGGCGTGGGCGAGGCGCTGACGTCGCCGTTGCTGGCGCGGGCCAACCTGGAATTTCTCAAGCCGCATTTCATCGGCACCGACATCCATGACCGCGACGCGACCTGGTCGCGGCTGCTGAATCGCTTTTATCATCTGGGACTGCAGAATCCGCTGATCGCCACCTACAGCGGCGTGAACGTGGCGATGCTGGATGCGCTGGGCAAGGGGCTGAAGCTGCCGGTGCACAAGCTGCTGGGCGGCAAGGCGCGCAGCAAGCTCACCGCCTACGCCTCGAACGGTTATGTCACGCGCAATCCGCAGGCGGACCTGGAGGGGCAACTGGAAAAGCTCAAGGGCCAGGGCTACAAGGGACTGAAAATCAAGATCGGCCTCGGCCCCGATGCCGATGAAGCGCGCTGCGCCGCGGTGCGGCGCATCCTCGGCAATGACATGGTGCTGATGGTGGACGTGAACGGCAACTACACCGCGGAACTCGCCCTTGCCAGCATGCGCCGCATCGATTCCCACGGCATCCACTGGTACGAGGAACCATTGCCACCGCAGGATTACAAGGGCTATGCGCATCTGCGCAGCAAGGGAACAATCCCGGTGGCCGCGGGTGAATCGCACCACACGGCCCACGATTTCCTGCGGCTGCTCGAGTCCGGCTGCATCGATATTGCGCAGCCGGACGTGTGCTCGGTCGGCGGGCTGGATGAAGCGCGGCGCATCGCCGACCTGTGCCGCCTGTTCAATATCCGCATCGCGCCGCATGTCTGGGGCTCGGGCGTGGGCCTGGCCGCGGCGATTCACTTCGCCGCATCCATCCCGCCGTATCCGCACGCCGACCCGCAACTGGAATCGGCCGGCGTGCCGTTCTGGCTCGAATACGACGTGAGCAATGTGGCGCTGCGCGACGGCATCCTCACCCGGCCGTTCGCCGTGGTGGAGGGCATGATCGAGGTGCCCGATGCCCCGGGACTGGGCATCGAACTGGACCCGGAAGGGATCGAGCGCTATCGGATGGCGGCGGTGTGAGCGGGCGGAGCCTGAACTGGCGCTGCGCGTTCAGGCACGCTGCATATTCGGGCACGCTGCGCGATCAGACGTCGTGCTTACGAGGACCGTGCTGCCCGATTGCCGGCCCGGCGATTTCCCCGCCGGCGCGCTACGCCGCGGCTGCCGCGCGTCCGGCCAGCAGGCCGCTGGTGAACGCCCAGCCCAGTCCGTGGCCGTGGCCGGTGATGGAGTACCCGCCCTGGCCCACGCCCCCTGCGGCGTAAAGGCCGGCAATGACAGCGCCGTGTTCGTCCAGCACTTCGAGGCGATCGTTGACCGCCAGGCCGACCGGTGTCACCAGCACCCAGGACTTGACCGGACCGAGCGCGTGGAATGGCGGCGTCGCCAAGGTCTGCTGGCGGCCACTGCGATTGTTGTTGGCCGCGGCAACGGTCGCCTCCAGCTTCTCCGGATCAAATCCGACCCGCGCAGACAATGCCGCCAGGGTGTCGCCGGAATGGAAGATGTCGGCGCGCGCCTTGCGGTAATCGTTGACATACGCGTAGGCCACACCCGGCGCGGTCGAGACGAAACACGGCCAGGCGGAAAACTGCCGCGCCAGGCGCTCATCGAAAATCAGGTAGCCGATGCCCTCCGGCTGCCGGGCCAGCAGCAGGCTGGGGGCGCGCGAATCCCTGTCCTCCGGGCCGGGCCGGGCGCGGCTGCCGACATCATTGATATTCGGCCCGCCCAGCTCGTCGGCAAAGCGCTCGCCGTTCTTGTTGACCAGAATGAAGCCATGTTCGAACAACCTGCGATCCGGGCCGAGCGCGGTGGTCAGGAACTTGAGCACGAACGGCCGCAGCAGCGCGTCCGGCAGATAGCGCATCCCCAGCTTGATGAGTTGTGCAACGGCGCGGTGCGGCGGGATGCTTTGCACCCAGTTCGGTCGCGCCGGCGGGACGAAGCGGATGTTCGCGAGGCCGGCGGCGCCGAAGTCAAGCCGCGGCACGATTTTCGCGCCGATCGCCGCCGCCATCGCGTGGCCGTCTCCGCTGCAGACCGGGTTCAACACCTCGACGTTTTCCAGTCCGGTCCCGGCGTACTGCGTGAGCATCCCGGGATTGCCCGCGACATCTCCCGAGGCGAGCACCACGGCGCGCGTGGCGGTCACACGCAACACGCGGCCGTCCGCAGCCTGCGCCTCGACCCCGTTCACGCGGCCGCCCTCCTGCAACAATCGGCTGGCGCGCACGTTACACACCACCTCGACACCCGATTTTGCGCAATGCCGCTCAAGATGGTGGATATAGGAGCGTGACCCGGGAATGATCTGGTGCAGCCGTGGCCTGCGATGCGGCGGCTGCGCCATGGGATCGGTGAACACCACGCCGATGGCCTCGAGAAAATCGACCGCCTCGGCTGCATGGGTGGCAAACAAGGTGCGCAATGCCGGGTTGTCGCCGATACCGAAAGTCTTTGTCACACCGGCCAGGTCCTCGGCATGCTCGGCGGGGCTGTCCTGGATGCCCGCCGCGCGCTGCAGCCGGGTGCCGGCAGCCATGATGGAGCCGACCGACAGCGCGGTGGTGCCGCCCACGCGCGCAGCCTTCTCCAGCAGCAGCACCCGCCGCCCCAGCCGGCGCGCCTCGCAGGCGGCGGTAAGGCCCGCCCCGCCGCCGCCGACCACGACCACGTCGGCCACCATGACGCCCGCCTGCGGCGATCGAACCCTTGCGGCATCGGCATTCACAGCGGGGAGCTACTGAGCGGCCATTAATCCAGAGGAGGAATGCCCGCCGCCTGAATGGCGCTCCTGATTCGCTCGAAATCGGACTTCAGCTTGACGGCGAACTCGTCGGGGCCGGCAGCAATGATTTCGAAACCGTCGGCCCGGTATCGAGCGCGAACCTCGGGCGCATTCAACGCCTTGATGAAGGCGTCATTGACGCGGTTCACGATTGGCCGGGGAAGCCCGGCCGGTCCGGCAATGGCGACCCACACCGGCATGACGACGAATCCCGGCAGCACTTCCGCCATCATTTGAACGTCGCCGGACAACACTGCGGGACGTGTTTTGTCGACGACGCCGAGAATCTTGAGCTTGCCTGCTTTCACCATGCCGCTGACGGCGTTAAGGTTGATGAATCCGATGCTCACCTGTCCGCTCAACAGGGGCGCAATCATCGGGCCAAACCCCTGGAAGGGCACATGCAGCAGCGGCACCCCTGCCAACCGCGAAATGTTTTCGGCGTCCAGATGCTGGGCGCCGCCGATGCCCGAGGTCGCGTACGACACTCTGCCGGGGTTGGCTTTTGCGTAGGCCAGTAATTCGCGCAGGTTACTGGGACCGAATGAAGGCGCCGATACGATCAGGTTTCCACCTTCGAGCAGCAGGGTGATGGGCGTGAAATCCTTCAGCGGATCGTAGGGCGTTGACTTTCGCAGGATCGGCAGGTTAATCCACGGATTGGTGACAGTGGCAAGCAGCGTGTAGCCGTCCGGCGCGGACCGCGCGGCGTAGTCCTGCCCGATTTGACCACCCGCGCCCGGCCGATAATCCACCACCAACGACTGGCCCAGTTCTTTTTCCGCCTGCTGCTGGACAATGCGCATGATGACGTCCACGCCTCCCGGCGGATAGGGGATGACGAGCCGGATTGGCTTGTTGGGGTACGGCTGCGACCAGGCCGGTGCAATACCCGCCAGCATCAGCATAAGCAAGGCGAAGGTGACGCATTTGTGGTTTTTCATGCCGCTCTCTCCCTTGTCTTGACGATCGGATCCTGCTTTGCGTTCACGCGCGATTCCAGTTTCCAGACAGTGCCATCGACGGCAACGTATGTCCATAACTTTGTCGCCCCACGAGTCACGCACGGCACGCCGTCCTCCGGCAGCAACTTTCCATGCGGCGGACGCCATGCCCGGCCGCTGGCTAAAGCGCTAGAATCCCCGCCTTCCCATCCCGCTCCGTTGCAAGGGCGGATGTCGCGTGAATAAAACTGCCCGCGAATTTCCGTGGCATCGGCAGGAGCCTTCATATTGAATTCCCGTATGTCCAAAGAGGCAACGCGTTCACGCGCAGAGGCAACGCGTTCACGCGCAGATGCAGCGCGTTCACGCGCAGGTCCCATCCGCACGCGCCTCGCCGCCGACATCGGCGGCACCTTCACCGACGTGGCCGCGTTCGACGAGAAAACCGGGCGCATGCTGCTCGGCAAAAGTTTGTCCACGCCGGCCAACTTCGAGAAGGGCATCGGCCACGGCGTCGAGAAGGCCGGCACGCGTTATGCCGATGCCAGCCTGTTCCTGCACGGTTCCACCATCGCCATCAACACCCTGCTGGAAAGGAGCGGCGCGAAGACCGCGCTGCTCATCACCGAGGGCTTCCGCGACATCTACGAGATCGGCCGCATCAACCGGCCGGACGCCTACAACCTGTACTTCCGCAAGCATGTGCCGCTGGTCGAGCGGGCAGTATGTTTCGAAGTGCGCGAGCGGCTCACGGCCGAGGGCGACATCCACATCCCGCTTGACGAAGCCGGGGTGCACCGGGTGTGCGACCAGATGGAGGCGCTCGGCATCGAAGCCGTGGCGATACTGCTGCTGCACTGCTACGTCAATCCGGAACATGAAGCGCGGGTGCAAGCCATCGTGCGCGCGCGCCTGCCGCAGGCCTTCGTCACCGCCTCGCACCAACTGTCGCAGGAATACCGCGAGTTCGAGCGCTGCTCCACCGCGGTCGCCAATGCCTACATCGGCCCGCGGGTCAGCGCCTACGTCGCGGGCATCGACCTGCGCCTGAAAGACGCCGGCTTCAGCGGTGCCTTCATGCTGGTGCAGTCCACCGGCGGCCTCTACGAATCGCACCAGGCGCGGGTGCAGTGCGTGCGCATGCTGGAATCGGGACCCGCCGCGGGCGTGGTCGGCGCGCGGGCGCTGTGCCATGAACTGGGCTTGCCCGATGCGGTGGCGTTCGACATGGGCGGCACCACCGCCAAGGCCGGGGTCATCTATCGCGGCGAGGTGCTGACCACCGGCGGCGCGCTGGTCGGCGGCTACGCGCAGGCGCTGCCGGTGCAGATGCCGACCATCGACATCTTCGAGGTGGGCACCGGTGGCGGCAGCATTGCACGGGTCGATGACAGCGGCGCGCTGAGGATCGGACCACAGAGTGCCGGCGCCGAACCCGGCCCCGCCTGCTACGGCCGCGGCGGCAAGCTGCCCACCGTCACCGATGCCAACCTGGTGCTGGGGCGCCTGGGCCCCGACCGCTTCCTCGGCGGCGAGATGCAACTGGACCTTAAGGCCGCCGAGCGCGCCATTGGCGAGCACGTCGGCAAGCCCCTGGGCATGGACGTGATCCGCGCCGCCGAAGGCATGCTGCGCATCGCCGCGACGGCGATGTCCTACGCGGTCAAGGGCGTCTCCACCGACCGCGGCCTGGACGCCGCCTCGTTCGCCCTGATCGCCTACGGCGGCGCCGGGCCGCTGCACGCCTCGGCGATTGCCCGCGAGATCGGCATGGACCGGCTCGTCATCCCGCGCGCGCCCGGCCACTTCTGCGCCTTCGGCATGCTCTACTCGGATTTGCGCCACGACTTCGTGCGCACCTGGTTCACGCGGCTGGCGGATGCCTCCTTCGATGAAATAGAGCGCATCTACCAAGCCATGGTGGCCGAAGGCAACGCCGCCATCTCAGGCAGCGGCGTGAAGCCGGCGCGCATCAGCATCGCCTACGCCGCCGACATGCGCTACGTCGGACAGGAGCATCCGGTGACGGTGGAGCTGCCCCCCGCGGCGATCAGGCGCCGCGACCGCGACAACATCAAGCGTCATTTCGACCAGGTGCACCTGCGCCGCTACGGCACCTGCGCGCCGGAGGAGCGCGCCGAGATCGTCAGCCTGCGCGTCACCGTCACCGGCCTCATGAAAAAGCCGCCGCTGGAGAGGATGGCGCACGGCGGCCGCGCGCCGCTTAAATCGGCGCAGCGCGGCCGGCGCAAGGTGTATTTCGCCGAGCTGGGAAAGTCGGTCGCGACCCCGACCTACGCCCGCGACAACTTGCGCGCCGGCAACCGCATCGAGGGCCCGGCGCTGATCGAGGAGTACGCCTCGACCACGGTGCTGCTGCCCGGCGACAAGCTTGCGGTGGATGAGTTCGGCAACCTGGCGATCGCAATCGGGCGCGGCCGGTGAATGGATTCATGGAATAATTCGGAACATTTTTCAGAATGGTCCCCGTCACAGCGAGCCTTTACAGAGATTTTTCGACTAACAATGATATAAATATCCAGCCAGCATGAAAAACCTGCCTCCACCGGCCGCCTGGACGGTGAATACTGAGATTGCCAAATGAATTCCGTGTTTGTCCGACGAGTGACGCTCAGGCAGTACAAGAGCATCGAGCACTGTGATGTCCGGCTCGGACCCTTGACCATTCTCGTCGGCGCCAATGGCGCCGGAAAAAGCAATTTTGTCGACGCCTTGTGCTTCGTGCGCGATGCATTGCGCGAATCGCTCGATTTCGCCTTCCGCAACCGGAGCGGAATTGGCGAAGTCCGGCGCCGCTCGGGCGGGCATCCGACTCATATCGGTATCCGGCTCGACGTAGCCATGGGCGGACTAAACGGACATTACGCGTTCGAGATAAAAGCGCTCCCAAACGCAGGCTACGAAGTGAAGCGGGAGCAATGCGTGATTCGGGAGGGAAGCGCTGTCCATGAATTTGATGTGGCAGCCGGCGAGGTAAAGTCGTGCAGCGCACGAGCGTTTCCGGCAGCCGTCAAGGACCGGCTCTATCTCGTCAATGCGTCCGGATTGCCACAGTTTCGGCCCTTGTACGACAGCTTGTCGATGATGGGCTTCTACAACCTGAATCCGACATTGCTGCGGGATTTGCAGGAACCCGACGAGGGAATCCTTCTGGAAAAATACGGTGTGAATCTGGCGAGCGTGATCGCACGACTCGAACGCAGTGGCGACAGTCGCATGGCTCGCATTTCGGAATATTTGAGCCGGGTTGCTCCGAGCGTTCACGGCGTTCAGTTCGAGGCCATCGGCCCCAAGCACACGATGTTATTCCGGCAGGACGTCGAAGGCCAGACGCAGCCCTGGAAGTTTTGGGCTTCGAACATGTCAGATGGCACGCTCCGTGCGCTGGGAGTGTTGACAGCCGTTTTTCAGCGCGACAAGGAAGCCAAGGTCTCGCTCGTGGCGATCGAAGAACCGGAAGCGGCGCTGCACCCTGCGGCGGCGCGCGTACTCCTCGATTCACTCATTGAATCCTCAGCGCACGTGCAGATCCTCCTTACCAGTCACAGCGCTGATCTGCTCGATCGGGAGGAAGTGAAAGCAGAGAACCTTCTCGCGGTTGAAAGCGTGCGAGGTGTGACGCGCATTGGGGCCGTGGATCGTGTCGCCCGGGATGCTTTAAAGGAACACCTGTTTACTGCGGGAGAGTTGTTGCGTCAGGAACAACTGACTCCCGAGCCGCAGCTGTTCGACAAGGCGAAACATACGCAGGACTTGTTCGGCGCAGAGCATGAGACTTTAATTCTATCAAACCAAGACGACGGAGTTCACACCGTATAATTATTGACTTTTATTTAACTAAATCCGGAAACGGCGAGCCTCTACAGCCGTTTTTCAATTAAAAAAGATATAAAGTCCAGGCAATCATGAGACCTCATTCAAAGACCGGGGCGGCGAAAGCGCGCCCGCTGCGCAAGCCCGCCCGCGTGGCCCACGCCACCGCGCGCCCGGTCAAAAGGTTGGCCGGCGTCAAAGCCGACGCCGTCCTGACCGAGATCGTCCGTAACGGCGTGCTCGCGGTCACCGAGGAAATGAAGACCAACCTGATGCGCACCGCCTACAACATGATCATCTACGAGGCGCTGGATTTCACGGTGGGTCTTTTCACCGCCGAGGGCGAGACGGTGTCGATCGGGCTGGGGCTGCCGAGTTTCATCCGCGGCATGTCGGAGACGGTGCGGGCGAAACTGGCGCACTTTGGCGCCGGCACGCATGGAAAGATCGAACCCGGCGACATCCTGGTCACCAACGACGCCTACACCACCGGCAGCCACCTCAATCACTTCACCTTCAGCCTGCCGATATTCCACGAGGGCAGGCTGTCGGGCTTCGCGGTGTGCATGGCGCACTGGCCGGACGTGGGCGGGACGCTCGATGGCATCACCACCGACATCTACTCCGAAGGCCTGCAGATTCCGATCATGAAGTACCAGAAGGCCGGGGTGGTGAACCAGGAACTGGTGGACATCATCCGCATGAACGTGCGCTTGCCCGAGCGCGCCATGGGCGACCTGCGGGCGCAGATCACCGCGGTGAAGACCGGCGAGCGGCGCTTCCTGGAGTTGCTCGTGCGCTATGGACGGGAGCGCGTGCTGTCGGCGATCGGGAACATCATGGACCATTCGGAAGCCGCGGCGCGCGAGCGCACCCGCTCCATTCCCGATGGCGTCTATGAGGCCGAATCGTTCATGGACGATGACGGGATCGACATCGGCCGCCGCGTTCCGATCAAGGTGAAGGTCACCAAGCGGGGCGATGAGATGACCATCGACCTGTCGGAGGTCGCGCGTCAGGTGCGCGGCTTCTACAATTCGGGGCCGAGCACCGGCTACTCCTGCGCGCAGGTGGCCTACAAGTGCCTCACCTCCCCCACCGATTACCCGATCAACGAGGGCAGCTTCCGCTCCTTGAAAGTGATCACCACCCCCGGCACCATCATCAGCGCGGTCAAGCCGGCGGCGATGCGCTGGTGGATGACCTTTCCCATGACCATCATCGACACGGTGTTCAAGGCGATGGCGCAGGCGGTGCCCGATCGGACCATCGCCGCGCATCACGCCGATCTGGTGGTCGGCACTTTCAACGGCATCTCGCCCAGGGACGGCCGGTTGTTCCTCGGCTTTGCCGGCCCCTCGGGTGGCGGCTGGGGCGCAAAAAAGACCGAGGACGGCATGAGCGCGGTGGTGTGCATGAACGATGGCGACACCCACAACAGCCCGGTGGAGCAGATGGAGGCCAAGTATCCGGTGCTCTACGAGCGCCACGCGCTGCGCGAGGATTCCGGGGGCGCCGGGCGCTATCGCGGCGGCCTGGGGACCGAGCAGGTGGTGATGGCGCGTTCTCCGATCACCATGAACGTGCAGGTCGATCGCGTCCATTGTCCGCCCTGGGGACTGGAAGGCGGCAAGGAGGGCATGGGCAATCAGGTGACCATCCGCATCGACGGCAAGGAGATCACCGACTACCCGAACTCCAAGCTCTTCACCAAGCGCCTGAAGAAAGGTGACGCATTCATCCTGCGCACCGGCGGCGGCGGCGGCTTCGGCGCGCCTGAACAACGCGATCCGGAGAAGGTGGCGCACGACGTGCGCCAGGGCTATATCAGCCGCGAGGCGGCGCGCTTCGAGTACGCGGTGGAACTGGGGACCGACGGCGGCGTGGACACGGCAGGGACGAAGCGGCTGCGCGCGCGATAATGCATCTGGTTTCCGGCCGTCATTCCAGACGCGCGACACGCGGGCAGACGCGCGGACGCGAGCCGGAATCCGGAACAATCACCCCAGCCGATCGTACTTGTCGGACCGCCCTTTTGCCTTTTCCACCGGATATTTCGCTTCATTCGCCGCCAGCTTTTCCCGCACGCAGGCGTCCAGATCCAGGCCCAGGTCGTGCGCCATGAACATGAGGTACATGGCGACATCCGCGATTTCAGCGCGGATCTCCGCGTTGCGTTCTTCGGCCACCCGCGCCACCTGCGCGTCCGGCACCCACTGCACCAGTTCCAGCAATTCCGCCGCTTCGATCGATACCGACGCGGCCAGGTTCTTGAAGGTGTGAAACTGCTCCCAGTCGCGGTCGCGGCGGAAAGCAAGCAGGCGCTGCAGGGTGCTGTCGCTGATCATGGTGTCTCGTTTGTGCCGGCGATGCTTCGCCGGCAATGGGGAACAGGCGTGGCGGGGTCAACGGCCGCGCCGCCGTTCGACGCCCGCCGCATAGGCGGTCTCGAAGGCGGCTTCGAGCTGCGCGTTCACGCCGCGGCAGCCATCCACCACCCGCCTCGCCCAGGCGAAGTACTCGTCGGCGCGCTCGGCCGACCAGTGCTTGGGCGGACTGGTCAGCACCGAGTGCAGGTTGGCGGTCTTGTCGGCGATTTTCAGCATCCGGGCGCGCTCGGACTTGTGGGGCGCGGTCGCCACCTGCAGGCGCTTGCGCTCGGCTTTCGCGAGCGTCCTGTCGTCCGTGACTTCCGCAACCAGGGTGGCCACGTCGCTGCCGAAATGCCCGGCCAGTTCCTCGAACGTCACGCCCTGGTCCTCGATGGTGTCATGCAGCAGGCCGGCAATGATCAGATTCGCATCCCGGCCGCCGGTCGCCTCGGCGAGCAGCAGCGCGACTTCGGCAAGATGATTGACGTAGGGCTCGCCGGCTTCGCCTTTCCTCCTCTGCGCGACGTGTTTTCGCGCGGCGAAGTCCAGCGCGCGCGCCATCCTCACGACGTCGTTCATGTCGGCTGACCTCCGTTGCGGCCCTGCTTGCCGTGCCCCGGCTGATATATTACAAGCCGATTCGCGCACCGTGATGGGCAAGCCGCTGCAGTTTCACCGTAGTCCGTTTGGTCGCGCTCCTTTGCGGATATTATCGTATCGGGGGCGACCGGAAGTATCCGTATGATGGGGCATCGGCGTGGCGGCGTCGGTCGCCGGCCAGCCCGATGCAAATCTGACTGCCGCGCAGGCGCGCCAAACCTTTTCCCGCCGGCAACCTCAAACCTTCTCGGATCATCAGGAGATCAGCTTGGAACACAAACTTCCCCCGCTTCCCCATGCCCTGGACGCGCTCGCGCCGCACATTTCGAAAGAAACGCTGGAATATCACTACGGCAAGCACCACCAGGCCTACGTCACCACCCTCAACAAACTGATCAAGGGCGGCGAATTCGAGAATGCCGGCCTGGAGGACATCGTCAGGAAGTCTTCCGGGGATATTTTCAACAACGCCGCGCAGGTGTGGAACCACACTTTTTACTGGAATTCAATGGCGCCGAAGGCCGGCGGCAAGCCCTCGGGCGCCCTCGCCGCCGCCATCGGCAAAAAATGGCATTCGTTCGACGCGTTCAAGGAAGCCTTCGGCAAATCCGCCGTCGCCAACTTCGGCACGGGCTGGACCTGGCTGGTGAAAAAGGGCGACGGCTCGGTGGATATCGTCAACACCGCGGATGCCGCGACGCCCATCACCGGCGCCGACCGGCCGCTCATGACCTGCGATGTGTGGGAGCACGCCTACTACATCGACTACCGCAATGAGCGGCTGAAGTACGTCGAGGCGTTCTGGAACGTGGTGAACTGGGCGTTCGCCGCGAAGAACTTCGGCGGGTAGTTCAGGCCATCGCCCGCAGCTTCGTCGCCGGCTGCAGCCGCGCCACCACTTCGTCGGTCGTCATCACGTCGGCAAACATGCCAGCCAGGTTCGACAGGGTCGCATTCTGCTCGGCGTCGCTGCGCGTGGCATTGCCGTCGGACACCATGATCACCTTGTAATTGAGCATGTGCGCATCGCGCGCCGTCGATTCGCAGCAGATGTTGGTCGCGGTGCCGGTTACCAGCAGGGTGTCGATGCCGCGCCGTTCGAGTTGCGCCTGCAGATCCGATGCGCCCTGGATGAAGGCCGAAAAGCGATTCTTCTCCAGCCGCATGTCGCCGGGTTTGACCTCCAGGCCGGCATACAGCTCATAGCCGGCGTTGCCCGGGGAGAGCGCGGCGCTCCACTCCCGGAACAGCGCTTCGTTGGCGAAGAAATCACCGAAGCGCTGCCACCTGGCCGTGACCGCCGGCGAGACATTCATCTGGATCCACACCACTGTCGCGCCCGCCTGGCGCGCTGCGGCGGCGAGGCGATTGATGTTCGGCACCACTGCCGGACAATACGGCGTGTAGCCGGGCTGGCCTTCCATCACCCAGCAATTCTGCATGTCCACCACCAGCAGCGCGGTCCTGGCGGGCTCGATTGCGTCGTAGAGGTGCAGCTTGCCGCGCCGCTCGGTGATGCGCGCCAGCACTTCGGGAAGTATCTGGATTTTGTGCATGCTGGGCTTCTCCTGGCAACGGGCGGGACAATCCGGGCGAACCATCACGGAGTATAGCGCCGCAGAGCTGGCGCGCATCCCGGGGGCGGCTGACTTCGGGCGGGCAATCCCGGGTGCCTGCCTGCGGAAAAGCCAACTTTGCGCCTCAGGCGGGCTGCATGTTGCGCGCGAAATGTTCAATGCTCTCGCGCAGCGAATAACGCGCCTTGAAGCCGAGTTCGGCCTCGGCGAGGCGAATATCCGAAGCCGCCGGACGCTCGTGTTCGAACCCGACCATGCCGCCGGCGAGCTTGACCCTGACCTCTGCCTTGAACGCCGGATAAAGTTCGCGCACCGCCTCGACCACTTCATGGAAGGTATGCATCCGGCCGGAGCCGACGTTGTAGACGCGCGTTTTCGGCGCCGGCGCGTCGAGCGCGGCGAGATTGGCCTGCACCACGTCGCGCACATCGACGAACTCCTCGCCGCCGCCCCAGACGATCAGCGGATTGTCGATCACGGCAGTGCGGCCCTGCATCGCCGGCCGCAGCAGCGATTCGGCCATGAGCCCGGTGACGTTATTGGAGGGACCGGCAAACGGCGCCAGCACCGCCTGGTAGCGCAGGATGACCACGTCAGTCTGGTAGGCCTGATGATAGAACAGTCCGAGGAACTCAGCCGACAGCTTGGTGATGGCGTAGAGCGAGTTGGGCCGCTCGCTCAGGGCTTTCATGGGAAAGTCCTCGGGAAAATAATCACCGCGGAACGAGCCGAAGGTCGGATAACCGACGATGCCCGAACTGGCGAGCACCACGCGGCCCAGCTTCTGCGTGCGCGCCGCTTCGAGTACGTTGGTGGTGCCGGCGATGTTCACCATCACGCCCTTGCGCGGCGCCTCACGCAGCGCGCGTGTCAGCATCGCCGCGGTGTGCAGGATGCGCCGCACCTTGTGCTTGCGCACGATGCCGGCGAGGCCATCGTAGTCGCACACATCGAGTTTCACGATCTCGGTCCTGTCCGGATCGACGTAGTGCCGGATCGCATCCGGGTCCGGCGCGACGTCCAGCAGGACCACGGTTTCGCCGCGCTCCAGCAGCGCCTGCGCGCTGCGGCAGCCAATGGCGCCGGCGCCGGTGATCAATACCGTCATGATCTGCCGCTCACGCGCTGTACTTCCTGTCCACCTCCAGCAGCCAGGAGACACCGGTGCCGCCGTAGAACTTGCGCACCTCGTCCACCCCCGGCAACTGCTCGAAATACTCGCGGGTGCTGCCGGTGCGCTGCAGTGATTCCAGGAACCGGCGCTGCGCGTACAGCGCGGCCACCTGCATCGAGCCGGGCAGCAGCGCGCAGTTCGCCAGCGCGCCGAATTCCTTCACCGTCATCGTGCCCTGCAGCACGCCGATCAGCGGTTTGCCCAGCGCGGTGCGGGCCGAGCGCATTTCCTCCGGCCTGCCCGGCGGCAGCCAGGCCGCATCGGCGCCCGCTTCCAGGCAGGCGGCGAGCCGGTCCAGCACTTCCTGGTAGTCGCCTTTCACGTCGGAACGGGCGACGATGATGAAGCTTTCGTCCCGGCGCGCATCCACCGCGGCTTTGATCTTGTTGACCATCTCCTCCTTTGACACGGTGCGAATGGCGAATCCGGGAATCATCGCCGGCCGGGTGGGCGTCGCCTGGTCTTCCAGGTGCATGGCGGCGGCGCCGGAGCGCTCGTATTCACGCACCGCGCGCACCACGTTGGCGGCGCTGCCGAAACCGGTGTCGGCATCGGCGATGAGCGGCAGGTCCACCGCATCGCAGATGGCGGTGATGCTCGCCACCATCTCGGTCATGGTGAGCAGCCCGCCATCGGCATAGCCCAAGGTGTTGTGCAGCACGCTGCCCGAGCAATGCACCGCGGGCAGGCCGGCGGCCTCGACCATGCGCGCCGACAGCGGATCGCCGATGCTGGGCGCGATGACCGCTTCGGGCGCAGCCAGCAGCGCGCGCAGGGCGCGCCGCTTCCCGGTGGCGGTGCGGGTCATTGAAATTTCTCCAGACAATATTCGGCGCAGGCGCGGTGGGTTGCGATCCACACACCGGCTCTGCCTCTGGCGTGGCGGATGCACTCGCGCAGCGCCCAGCCCCCCAGCGGATGGCCGAACAGGGTGGCGTGAAACACCGCGTTCACGACGAACGGCAGTCCTTCCTGCTGTTCGGCCAGCAGCACCTCGAGGTGGCGGGTGAAGGTCTCGATGTAGGCAGCCGGACCGTTCAGGCCGCGCGCGTACAACTGCTGATCGTTGATGTCGAACGAAGGCGAAAAGCCGACCAGTTTCCTGCCGCCGCCCTCGAGGAACACCGGGCGGTCGTCGTCCACCCGCTCAATGACGTACTTGAAGCCTTCCGCGGCGACCGCGTCCAGGGTGTTCGGCCCGCCCTGGTGCCCGGCGCTCGACCATCCCACTGGCGTGTAGCCGGCCACATCCTGGATGATTTTTTTCGTCTTCTTCACGTCGGCGCGCATCGCCTCGTCCGTGAGCTGGTAGCTCTTGACTTCCTCGGACCAGGAGTGGGCCGCCAGTTCGTTGCCTTGTTCGGCGAATTCACGGGCGATGTCGGGATACCTCTCCACCGCGTAGCCATTGAACAGGCCGGTCGCGGTGACGCCTTCGGCGTGCGCAATGTCCATGAGGCGATAGAAGCCGGCGCGGCCGGCGTAATCCTGCCAGGACAGTGACACCAGGTCGCGCATGCCGGCCTTGATCGCCGCCGGCGGCAATTGCGGCGCGGTGTGGCGGCCGGGCTCGACGTGGGTCCCCGCCCATTGCTCGAACACGAACTGGAACACCACCGCGACTTTCGCCTCCCCCGGCCAGCGCTTCGCTGCGTCGTTTTTTTTCGTCGCCATGTGCCCTCTCCTACGCCGCCGCCCGCTCGCCGTGCTGCAGCCACCAGTCGGCGACCTGCTGCCCGGTGGCGAACCAGACATCGGTGAAGGATCGCGCGTAGCGGATGCACTCCTCCACCGCCGACACGCCGAAGGGCCGCCCGTACATGGCGGCATGCGCCGACAGGCTGATCATCTTGCCGCCCGAGAGACCTTCCTCGTAGAGCACATCGAACGAACGGCAGAAAATCTCGACGAAGGTGGAGGGAGGATGCGCGGCGAACGAATAGTTGGTGACATCGTTCACGTCGAACAGTTTCGGCACCGCCACCATCTTGCGGCCGTCGATGACCTCGGCGGTGTGCGGCCGGTCGTCGTCCTTGTAGTCGTAGCTGTAGTAGATGCCTTCTTCCAGCAGGATGCGGGTGGTGTTCTCGCTGCGCTGTCCGGCCGGGCAGTTCCAGCCGCTGGCGCGGTAACCGGTGACGTTGCGGATGGCTTCGATGCATTTCCTTGCGTTGGCGCGCTCTTCATCGGGCTGGAGCGGAAACACGCGAATGTCCTGGGCGTAGGAATGCGCGGCGATTTCATTGCCGGCGTCCACCCAGGCCTTGGAGAATTCGGGAAAGCGCTCGACCACCACGCCGGAAAAAATGCCGGTGGCGGGGATGCCGTATTTCTGGAACAGCCGGAACACCCGCCAGGCGCCGACATTCGAGCCGTAGCTCGCCCAGGCGCGGCCGTTGTAGTCGATGGCGCCGGCCTTGATCGCCTCTTCCGGAACCTTCGGAACGGTGCGCGTCTCGGCATGATCGCCGACCCAGCCTTCGAAAATAAGTTGAGGCAGCACCGCGACGCGCGCGCCGTCCGGCCACTGCAGCGGTGCCTGTCTGGCCATGGTGTCCTCCCCTCGCTTCAGTCGAGCTTGATGCCGGCGGCCTTGATGACCTTGTCCCAGCGCTGCGCATCTTCGCGTTGCTGCCGCAGCTGCTGTTCCGGCGAAGAATGATTGGGATGAAAGCTCAGATCGGCCAGCCGGGCGCGCACTTTCGGGTCCTGCATGGCCTTGGCGATCTCGGCGTTCAGGCGATCAACCACGGCGCGCGGGGTGCCGGCGGGCGCATAGACCGCCCACCAGTCCTTGTACTCCAGCTCCGGGTAACCGGACTCGCGTATGGTCGGCACGTTCGGCAGGGTGGGTTCGCGCCTGTCGCCCGATACCGCCAGGCCGCGCAACCTGCCGTCCTTCAGCGCCGGCGTGACCGTGGCGATGTCCATGATGGAAAACTGGATGTCGCCCGCCAGCAGCGCCTGCAACGCCTGGCCGCCGCCCTTGTAGTTGGTATAGACCATGTCGATTTTGGCGGCGCGCAGCAATTGTTCGCCGACCACCTGGCTGATGATGGCCCCGGCGCCGTAAGTCAGCTTGCCTGGATTGGCCCGGACGTGGCTGATGAAATCCTGCAGGGTCATCCAGGGCTGTTTCGACTGGGTGATGAATATGACCGGGGTCGCCGCCACCATGCCCACCGGCACGAAATCCTTCTCCGGGTTGTACGGCAGCCTGGAGTACAGGCTGGGATTCATGGTCATGGTCATGTCGAGCGTGATGAGCAGGGTATAGCCGTCGGGCGCGGCCTTCGCCACCTGCTCCGCGCCGATGATGGTGTTGGCGCCCGGACGGTTGTCAAAGATGAACGCCTGGCCCAGGCTTTCCTGCATCTTGGTCATGACGATGCGGCTCAGGATGTCGGTGCCGCCGCCCGCGCCGAAGGGCACCACCAGGCGAATCGGTTTGTTGGGATAGGTCTGCGCCAGCGCCGGCGACGCGCCGGCGGCAAACAGGCTGAGAAGCAGGCTGAGAAGCAGGCTGAGCAGGCTGAATGATGCCAGCAGCGATCCGAGCACACGTGACAACGGTTTCATGATTTCCCCTCCTTGGCGGGCAGCTATGCGATTCGTGGCCAGGCTCTCATTACTCGGCCTGGATGCGTCCGGATGCGATCATCTTGCCGATTCGTTCGCGGTCCGACTGGATTATTTTGGCGAACTCCGCGGGACCGAGGGGATTGGGCTCGACCCCGTGATACCTGGCATAGAGTTCCCGCGCCTGCGGATCGGCGAGCGCCTTGAGCGCCGCCTGGCTGAGTTGCGCCTGGATCTCGGGCGGCGTCGCAACCGGCGCGAACAAGCCAAACCAGGCGACCACCAGGAGATCGGCGAAGCCCTGCTCGGCGAAGGTGGGCAACTCCGGCGCGGCCTTGAGGCGCTGGCTGCTGCTCACCGCCAGGGCGCGCAGCTTGCCGCTTCTGACCTGTTCCATGAAGGTGAGCGAGGTGAACGCCATGGACACTTCGTTGGACATGACGGCAAGCATCATCTGCGGCAGTCCCCGATAAGGCACGTGCACCAGTTCGACGCCCGCGAGCGCCTTGAGGCTCTCCGAGCTGACGTGAGTGGGGGTGCCATTGCCCGCCGTGGCAAACGTCACCTGTCCGGGCTTGCGCCTGGCCAGCGCCACCAGTTCGGCAAGTGTCTTCGCCTCCGACGCCGGGCCGACGACCAGCAGCAGCGGCGCATATCCGGCGAACGCGATGGGTGCGAGTTCCTGCGCCTCGTAGGGCAGGTTCTTCACCAGTTGCGGGCTGGTGACGATGGGCCCGGCGCCCGTCAGCAGCAGCGTATAGCCGTTCGGCGGGCTCTTCGCGACCAAGCCCGCCCCCGTCGTGCCGCTGGCGCTCGGCCGGTTATCGACAATGACCGGCTGGCCCAGAATCGCCGCCAGGGGGTCCTTGATGGCACGCGCCGGGTTATCCACCGGCCCGCCTGCCACCGAGTTGACGATGATGGTGATGGGACGGCTGGGGAAAGCCGCGCCCTGAGCGAAGCACAGGGTGCCGGGCAGAAACAGCAGCGCGGCGACCATCCGGAAAACTCGGCCACCACAGGGACCAGGGTGCCTCATGGGTTCACTCCTCGAAAGGCTTCAGGCGCTGCCGTCAAGCCTGCGGTGCGCCGCGTCGTATGACACTGCCCGGCAGAGCGCCGGTCGCGTTGCCGTTCTCGAAAATCGGCTCGCCGGACACCAGCGTGGCGAGATAGCCGTCCGCCCGCTGCACCAGGCGCCTGGCATTGCCGGGCAGATCATGGACCATTTCCGGGGCGCGCAAGGTGAGCGCCTCGAAGTCGATGACGTTCAGGTCGGCCTTCTTCCCCTGCGCCAGCACGCCGCGATCGTTGATGCCGAACAAGGCCGCCGTCGCCGCTGTCTGCATCCTCACCGCCTCCTCCAGCGGCATCGTCGCGCCGCGTTTGCGGTCGCGCGCCCAGTGCGTGAGCATGTAAGTGGGCGTGGACGAATCGCATACCCTGCTGACGTGCGCGCCGCCGTCGGACAGACCCAGCACGGCGTTCGGGTGCCTCAGCATTTGCAGGGTCACATCGAGGTTGCCGTCCACGTAATTGGTCAGCGGCAGGAACAGCAATTCGTTGCCGTCGCGCTCCAGCATCGTGTCCAGCGCCACTTCCTGCGGCGTTTTCCCTTGCAGGCGCGCCATCGCCGCAACGCTGTTTTCCGGAGACGGCTCGTAGTCAGGCGGATCGCCGAGCCTGAACATCCGGTCGAAACGGCCGGTGACGCTGCGCAGGGTTTCGGTCGGCGCCTCGGGTCTTTCGGACAGCAACCTCGCCCGAAAAGCGGGCTCCCGCAGTTTCGCCACCTGCCCCGGCAACGGCAGCGCGGCGATTTCGCGGAAGCTCGGGTGCAGGAAAAACGGATTGCGCGAGCTCTTCAGACCCAGCATGTTCCCGATCGGCCGGCCCGGCACCTGCGCATACAGCGATTCTCCCGCGGCGCCGGCCTGCGCCATGAGCTCGAGAATGCGGGCCCACTTGCCGGGGTGCTCGTAGGATTGCGTCAACAGGCACCACACCGGCAGGCCCGACGCGCGGCGCATGCCCCGCAACCAGGCGATCTCCCGGTCCACGTCGTCGAAATCGACGATGAAACCGGCACAGCCGCCGCGTCCGGCCTCGCCGGCGGCACGCGCCAGCGCGGTGACTTCGGCGGTGTCCAGACCGTATCCCGGCGCGTTGCTGCCGTCGATATTGCGGTGGTTGACCGAGCGGCTGCCGGTGAAGCCGAGCGCTCCGGCGGACATTGCCTCGCGCACCAGCCTCGCCATGGCGCGCAGGTCATCTTCGCCCGCAGGTTGGTTGGCCGCGCCGCGCTCGCCCATGACATAGGTGCGCACCGCGGCGTGCGGAATCTGCGCCCCCACATCGATTGCGAGCGGGGTCCGCTCCAGCGCCTCGAGAAACTCCGGAAAGGTTTCCCAGTCCCAGCGGATGCCTTCGCGCAAGGTGGCGCTGGGAATATCCTCGATGCCCTCCATCAGGCCGATCAGCCAGTCGCGCGCCTGCGGTCTGGCCGGCGCGAAACCGACCCCGCAATTGCCGAAAACCAGCGACGTGACCCCGTGCCAGGACGAAGGCGAAAGATAGGGATCCCAGCGCACCTGGGCGTCGTAGTGCGTGTGCACATCGACGAAGCCCGGCGTCACGATGGCGCCGTCGGCGCGGATGTCGCGCTTGGCGGCGCCGGCCCTGCCGCCGACCTGGACCAGCATGCCGTTCCCGACCGCCACGTCACCGTGGAATCCGGGACGGCCGCTGCCGTCCACGATCAGCGCGCCTCTGACGACCAGATCATGCATGGCATAGTCCCTGTGTTGTGCCGCCGCGCCGCGGCAGCCATCATGGCTTTTTGAGCAAGTTCCCTAATCCGCTTTCGCGCCGGTGGCCTTCGCCAGCTTCGCGAATTGTTGCATCTCCAGGCGAATCGCCTCGCCATACTGCTCGGGCGTGCCGCCGATCGATTCGAATCCGAGGCCGTTGAGCCGTTGCACCACATCCGGCGCCGCCAACGCCTTGTTGAATTCGCGGTTGAGCCGCTCGATCACTTCACGCGGCGTGCCGCTCGGCACGACAAAGCCGATGGTCGAATTGAAATCGAATCCTCGCACACCGGCTTCGGCGATGGTCGGCACCTCGGGCATCATCGGCGAGCGCCTCGCGCTGGTGACGCACAGCAGACGCACTTTCCCCGACCTGAGGTGCGCCTGCACTGCCGGCAGGCTGCCCAGAAAAAGAGCGATATCGCCGGTGATCAGCGCCGCCGTGACCTGGCCGATGTTCTTGTACGGCACATGGGTGATATTGACACCGGTCAGCATCTTGAACAGCTCCGTTCCCAGGTAGGTTTCGGTGCCGGTGCCGGTCGAGCCATAGTTCAGGTTGGGATTCGCCCTGGCGTGGTCCACCAGTTCCTTCACCGACTGCACCGGAAGATGGGCGCCGACCGCGAAAAACAGCGGCAACGACACCAGTTGCGTCACCGGCGCAAAGTCCTTGATGGTGTCGTAGGGCAGCTTCGAATACACACTGGGATTGATGGCGAGCACCGCGGTGCCGGCCAGCATCAGGGTGTGGCCGTCCGGGGGCGCCTTCACCAGCACTTCGGCGGCGAGGGTGCCGCCGGCGCCGGGACGATTTTCCACCACCACCGGCCAGCCGTTATTGTCGCTGAGCTTCTGGCCGAAGGTGCGCGCGACCACATCGCCGGCGCCGCCGGGTCCGTAAGGCACGATCAGCCGGAGCGGCCGGGAGGGAAAGGATTGGGCGAGCGCCTGCCCGGCAAGCAAGGCAAGAGCGAGCAGCGTTGCGGCGAGCCCGGGCAGGTGTTTCGACATTTGTTTCGACATTTCGGCTCCTTGGGATCGAATCCGCATGAATCTTAACGCAGGAGTTCCCCGGGGCTGCGCTTCGTTTCGCCCTCCCAGCGCGAATGCAGGCTCGCCGCGACACGCCGCGTCAGGACTTCCACCACCACCGTGGCGCCGCCCGCGACCTGCTCGATGGCCCCCTTCAGCTTTTCCCGCAACTCGCCCG
>Ga0080064_1001438_pt1 | contig 48047 bp, 48 predicted proteins | sample Subgrocontami54m_FD_69260 | JGI IMG/M metagenome (GOLD analysis project Ga0080064, IMG submission 69260) | Subsurface groundwater microbial communities from S. Glens Falls, New York, USA - GMW46 contaminated, 5.4 m (SPADES assembly) (version 2) ...
AGGGAGAGCGGATCGCTGAGTATGTCGCGCTGAACGATGCGGTCATCAACAAAGGCGTCCTGGCCCGGATGATCGAGTTGGAGACGTACATCGACGGGCAATATGTCACGACCTTCCGCGCCGATGGCCTCATCCTTTCTACCCCGACCGGCTCTACCGCCTACTGTCTTGCGGCTGGTGGGCCGATCGTCTACCCGACGCTTCGCGCGCTTGTCCTGACCCCGATCTGCCCCCATACGCTCACCCTCCGTCCTCTTGTTATTCCAGACGCTGCAAAGGTGGAAATCGTCCAGGGCTTGACGAACGAGAACGCCTACCTGACCCTGGACGGCCAAGTTGGGTTTACCCTTCGCCATCGCGATGTGATCAGGGTCGTTCGCTCAGACCATACCATCACCCTGCTCAAGGCGCCCGGGAAAGACTACTTCCAGATCCTTCGGACAAAGCTGAAATGGGGCGAGCGGTAACGCCGTGCTCCGCGAGTTGAGTATGACGAATTTCGCCCTGATCGACGAGCTCCGGGTGGAGTTCGGCCCCGGATTGAATGTCCTTACAGGGGAGACCGGTGCAGGGAAGTCGATCATCATCGACGCATTGGGGTTAGCGCTGGGGACGAAGGGCGAGACGGAGCAGATCCGCACCGGGGCCGAAGGGGCGACGGTGGAGGCCGCATTCGATCTCTGGGACGACGAGGCTCGGCGCCTGCTGGCCGACAGTGGGATTGAGTGTCCGCCGGATGAGTTCCTGCTCGTACGGCGCATACTCCTGCGGGAGGGAAAGAGTAAGACGTATCTGAATGGGAGACTCTCGTCGGCGGCGTGGCTTCGGGGTCTTGGCGACCTGCTGGTCGAGGTCCATGGTCAGCACCAAGGGGTGGTCCTGACCCAGCCTTCTCGTCAGCGGATGCTCCTCGACGCCTATGCCGGTCTGACAGGGGATGTAGCGGCCTTCCGCGCGATGCATAGCAGGCGGCAGGCCCTGAGGGCAGAGCTGGATGCCTTGAGCGCGGAAGAGCGAGAAAAGGCCCAGCGCCTTGACCATCTCCAATATCAGCGAGGAGAGATCGCTGCCGCGCGACTGCACGAGGGGGAAGAAGAGGAGCTTATCCAGGAGCGGACGATCCTTATGCACGCCGAGCGGCTACACGCGGCGGCGCACCTGGGGTACGAGGGTCTGTATGGAGAGCAGGGGTCGGTCATGGGTCGCCTGGCCGCGATCGCCTCGAAGCTCAAAGATGCGCAGAGCATCGATCCGAGGTTGAAGGAAGCGGTTGATGCCTGCCTGACTGCCATCGCGTCGGTTGAGGATGCGGCAGCCCAGCTCAGGGACTACAGAGAGGGCGTAGCCTTTGACCCTGAGCGCCTCGAACAGGTGGAGGGGCGCCTGCACGAGATCGGCAAATTGAAGCGGAAATACGGTAATTCGATTGCCGAGATTCTCAGATGCGCAACGTCGGCTGAAGCGGAGTTGCAGCGCCTCATCTGCTCAGAGGAGCGTGGGCAGGAGGTCGAACGGGAACTCGCGACGCTGGAAGAGGCGCTGACGCAGCGGGCGGCTGCCCTTACCGCGCGCCGGAATGCGGCAGCCGATCGGCTGGCCGCGGCGGTGCAGGAGGAGCTGCAGGCTCTGAAGATGGAGAAGGCGGTTTTTGCCGTCCAGGTGAGGGCTCGCCATGAGTCCGGCAGTCCGTGTTTGGAGGCGAGCGGGGCGGACGCGGTGGAGTTTCTGATTGCCCCGAATCCTGGCGAGGAGCTAAAGCCGCTTGGCCGCATCGCCTCCGGCGGTGAACTGTCTCGGGTCATGTTGGCCATCAAGGCCATCCTCGCGGCCTCCGATCAGATCCCGACGCTGGTTTTTGACGAGGTGGACGTGGGGATCGGCGGGGGGATGGCCGATGTGGTGGGCCAGAAGCTCTGGGCTATCGCGAAAGAGCGACAGGTCCTCTCAATCACGCATCTGCCACAGATCGCGGCCTTAGCCGACCGCCATCTCTCGATTGTTAAGCGTCTCAATGGGGCTCGCACTGAAATCGCCGTCCAGGTGCTGGAGGGCGAAGATCGGGTCCGCGAGATTGCGAGGATGCTGGGGGCAAAGGAGCGATCGGATGCCCCCCTGCACCATGCCCAGGAGATCATGGAGACTGCCAGGCGGTGGAAGGCTGCGAGGGTGCCAGGAGCTTCTGCTTGACAGGGCGCCATGAGCGGTCTACACTACGCTACGTTAATAATCCGTAAATGAGAGGCCAGTGGCCTCCTCTCCGTTTTTGAAAGCCTTGATCCAGGAGGACCAAACAGTGTACGCAATTATCGAGTCGGGAGGTAAGCAATGCCGTGTGAGTTCTGGCGACATTGTCACCCTTGAACGAATCGAGGGCGAGGCAGGGAAGCAGGTGGAGCTTTCGAAGGTGTTGCTGGTGGCCGATGGAGACCAGGTGAAGATCGGGGCTCCTTACTTGCAAGGCGCCATGGTCATGAGCGAGATCGTCAGACAGGGGCGTGGGCCCAAGATTATCGTGTTCAAATTCAAGCGGCGAAAGCGGTATCGGCGTACGCAGGGACACCGTCAGGAGCAGACCACCTTGCGAATCAAGGAAATTAGGGTATAGGGTGGAGGGTATAGGGTAAATGGGTTAGACTGAAGGATTTTTTCTATACCCTATACGCTAGACCCTCTACCCTAGATTTTGGAGGTGAGTAATGGCACATAAAAAAGGGATGGGGAGCTCCCGGAATGGCCGGGATAGCCAAAGTCAGCGACTGGGCATGAAGGTCGCATCAGGGCAGACCGTGCCGGGTGGTAGCATTCTGCTCCGCCAGCGCGGTACCCGCTTCAAACCAGGCAAGAATGTTGGGATCGGCTCTGATGATACGCTGTTTGCCAAGGTGTCCGGGGTCGTGACTGTCGAGCGCCGAGGGGGACAAGGCCGCTTCCTCAGCATTATTACGGCAGTCTGACCTGCCTGGCGGTAGACAGGCGCGTTCACTTGATGCTCGTCGATGAGGCCCGCATTCTGGTCAAGGCGGGGGATGGGGGTCGAGGCTGTATCAGCTTCCGGCGGGAGGCGCATGTCCCGAGAGGTGGGCCGGACGGCGGCGACGGCGGCGACGGCGGGAGTATCTATCTCGTTGCCAGTCGTTCGTACCGGACCCTCAGCGACCAAAAGTATCACCGGCACTCTCGCGCCAAAGACGGAGCGCATGGACGCGGCAAGAGGATGCATGGTCGGAGCGGCCCGGAGCTGATCATCGCGCTCCCGCTTGGTACGGTCGTCGTAGATGGCGACACAGGGGAGCTTCTGGCCGATCTGGTTGAAGACGGACAGCGGGTGCTGGTCGCCAGGGGAGGGAAAGGCGGACGAGGCAATACCCACTTTGCCACCCCTGTGATACAGGCCCCTCGCAGGGCCGACCCTGGGCAACAGGGGCAGGAGCGGTGGCTTCACCTCACCTTGAAACTACTTGCCGATGTCGGCCTGATCGGCCTGCCCAATGCGGGAAAATCTGCTCTTCTCTGTTGTATCTCTGCCGCCCACTCGAAGGTGGCGGAGTACCCCTTTACGACCCTGACCCCACAGCTAGGGACCGTCGAAATCGAGCCGCTGGGCGCCTTCGTGGCGGCGGACATCCCTGGCCTGATCGAGGGAGCATCCTTAGGCGCAGGCCTCGGAATCCGTTTTCTGCGACATATCGAGCGGACCCGCCTGTTGGTACATGTCATTGATGTCTCTGACACTGCAAGGGATCCTCGGGAAGCGCTGGCGGTGGTCGAGGAAGAACTCCGAGCCTTCAATCCCGAGCTGCTAACGCGCCCCCGCGTCATTGCTGCCAACAAGATCGATCTTCCCCATGGTACCCGTCTCCCTACGCTCCACGCCCTCTGTGTAGAGCGGGTTCTCCCCCTTTTCCCGATGTCGGCCGTGACCGGTGAGGGGGTCGAGCGACTCGTCGAGTACCTGACCGATCAGGTCCAGAAAGATGCCAAACGTCAGGTCCCAGGCGCCAAGAAGGAGAACTCCTCTGGGCTGAACCCGGAACCCGGAATTGCGGAGCCGTCAGCGGTGAACGTCCCATGAGGCGCGCGGAAAGATCATCGCCAGACGCTCGAGTCGCCCCTTCGACAGGGCTCAGGACAGGCTTACGGGAGGCAAAACGGTTGGTCGTGAAGGTCGGCTCGGCCGTCCTGTCCAGGGGCGATATCGCTTTGCACCAGGCGACGCTGGAGCGGATCTGTCGTGAACTCGTTTGGCTCCGGAAGGAGGGGTATCAGGTGGTCCTGGTCTCCTCTGGCGCCATCCTGGCTGGGATGGGTCGGCTTGGACTGACCGAGCGGCCCGGGAGCATCCCATTGAAGCAAGCTGCTGCCGCCGTCGGCCAGAGCCTGCTCATGCGCCACTACGAGGAGGCCTTCGCGCCCTATGGCCAGAAGCTAGGGCAGCTTTTGCTCACTCAGGAGGACTTTCGTTCGCGATACCGGTACCTCAATGCGCGTAACACCTTATTTACGCTGCTCCACCTGGGGGTACTCCCGGTCATCAACGAGAACGATACGGTCGCAGTGGAGGAGATCAGATTCGGGGATAATGACCATCTTTCGGCGTTAGTGGCGACGCTCCTCGGGGCGGATCTGCTCGTCATCCTGACCGACCTGGATGGGCTGTACACGGCTGACCCGAGGAGAGATCCTAACGCACGGCTCGTCCATGAGGTGCCCAGACGGTCCACGGGGCTCCACTTTTGGGCCAACGAGTCGGGGACTGGGTTCGGCACCGGCGGGATGGTCACAAAGGTGGAAGCGGCACGCCGGGCGGCAGCCTCTGGCATCCCCACCATCATTGCGAATGGCCTCGTGGAAGGGACTCTGGGGCGGATCGTCCGTGGCGAGGCGGTCGGCACCATCTTTCAGGCGTCTGCGTCCAGGATGCGGAGCAGAAAGCGCTGGCTGGCTTTTGCGACGGAGCGTAGGGGACGGATTACTGTGGATGCCGGGGCTAAGGAGGCGCTGATCCGTAACGGTAAGAGCCTTCTCCCTTCTGGGGTTGTGTCGGTCGATGGCGGGTTCGAGGGGGGCGAGGTGGTCAGCCTCTGTGACATCGACGGCGTAGAATTCGCCAGGGGTGTAGCGAACTATGATGCTGAACAGGTGGAACGGATCAAGGGCATCAGGAGCAACCAAATCGAGGATACGCTTGGTGCCAAGCTGTTCGATGAGGTGGTTCACCGGGATAACCTGGTAATTCTTGAATAAGAAAATCTCCCCTCGCCCCTCTTTTCCAAAGAGGGGTACATCCTCCCTTTGGCAAAGGGAGGTTAGGAGGGATTCTTTGATACCGTAAAGTTATTATTTTGAGACAGTTAATAAGAGCGCAACGCGCAAGGTGCAACGTCCAAGGTTTAAAGCGCAACACGCAAGGCTCAACGTTAGGAACCCGAAACCCGGAACGTTCACCACGGGGCACAGCATGACGGTGCAGATGGTCAGAGAACTGGGAGAGGCGGCTCATCTTGCGGCTCGAGCCCTGGCCCTGGTGGTGCCGGAGGTAAAGAACCGGGCGCTGACGGCCATGGCGGACGTGCTGTGGAACGGCCGGGCGGCGATCCTCTCGGCGAACGCGCTCGATCTGGCGGAGGCCAGGTCACAGCATCACCCGCCTGCGGTTCTGGATCGGCTGGCTCTCGACGAAAGACGGATCGAGAAGATGGCGGCCGGTGTCCGGCAGGTAGCTGCGCTTTCCGATCCTGTCGGAGAGATTACCAGGATGTGGCCCCGGCCAAACGGTCTGCTCGTTGGCCGGATGCGGGTGCCGCTCGGGGTCATCGGCGTTATCTACGAGGCCAGGCCAGGGGTCACTGCCGACGCGGCGGCCCTCTGCCTGAAGTCAGGGAATGCCGTCATTCTGAAAGGGGGTCGAGAGGCGATCCGTAGCAATAGGGTCATCAGCAGTCTGCTTGCGGATGCCGCGATGGGAAGCGGCCTGCCCAAGGGTTGCGTGGCCTTCATCGATTCGGTTGACCGGGAGGCAGTAACACACTTGCTTCAGCTCACCGGGCTCGTGGACCTGATTATCCCCCGAGGAGGCGAGGAGTTGATCCGGGCGGTGCAGCGGACCTCGACCATTCCGATTCTGGCCCACGACAAAGGGCTCTGCCACACCTACGTTGATGAGGGGGCCGATCTCACCATGGCGGAGGAGATTGCCTTCAATGCCAAGGTTGATCGACCGGGCGTCTGCAACGCCATGGAGAGCCTACTGGTTCATGAGCGGGTGGCCTCTCTCTTCTTGCCACGAATCGTCAGGCGGTTGCAGGAGGCTGGGGTTGAGGTCCGGGGTTGCCCTCGAACAAGGGCCCTGGTCCAAGGTATCGCATCTGCCACCGAGGTAGACTGGGATACCGAGTATCTCGACCTGATCCTGTCGGTAAAGGTGGTCGGCTCGTTCGAGGAGGCTGTGGCGCACATCGCCGCGCACGGCTCTGGTCTAGCCGAGGCGATCGTCACAGCGGATCACAGCCGGGCCATGCGTTTCCTCCGGGAGGTGGATGCCGGCGCCGTGTTCGTCAATGCCTCTACCCGTTTCACTGACGGCGGTGAGTTCGGGATGGGGGCCGAGATGGGGATCAGCACGCAGAAGCTCCACGCCCGGGGCCCGGTCGGTCTTACGGAACTAACCTGCGAGAAGTTCATCGTATTCGGGGAGGGTCAGGTGCGAGACTCAACCAAATGATGTGCGGTGTGCGCCCCACTCCCAATACCCAAGATCCAACACCCAAGATCGATGTCGGGTCATGGATTTTGGATCCTGGAAGGTGAAGGGTGCGAACGATTTTATGGTGATCATGCATATCGGCGTAATGGGGGGAACCTTCGATCCGATTCACCTCGGCCACCTGCGGGCCGCCGAGGAGATCTACTGGGCCTTTGAGCTGGACAGGATCACCTTTGTTCCGGCCGCCAGGCCCCCTCACAAAGAGGAGGAGTTTGAGGCGTCAGCCCTGCACCGGTACGAGATGGTCTCGCTGGCGACGGTCTGCACGCCGTACTTCAGTGTCTCCCCAATTGAGCTGAGCCGACAGGGCCGATCCTACTCGGTTGAGACGCTCCGGGAGTTTCGGAAGCTGTATGGCGAGGAGAACACCATCTACTTCATCATGGGGGTAGACGCGTTCCTTGATATCGCCACCTGGAAAGAAGCACAGGAGCTGCTGTCACTTGCCCAGGTTATCGTCACTGCCCGTCCCGGCTGGCGGCTTGATGAGGTGGAGCGCTCCATGACGTCCGAGCAGCGGCAGCTCCTGGGTAACCCCCGATTGAAGTACGTGAAGATCTCTGACATCACGAGAGAGACCGCAAAAGCACACCATGAACCCCGATCGGTCCTGTTGGTTGAAGTGGTCTCGCTGGATATCTCCTCCAGCGAGATCCGGCAACTCGTGAAGGAGGGGAGGAGCATCCGGTATCTGGTGACCGACACTGTAGCCGCTTACATAGACAAGAACCGCCTGTATCATCCTGAGCGAAAAGGGCTAATAGGCGAACGCGAGGCTTCGACGTGAGTTTAGACAAACGACCTGTATTGTCACGAGGCGCGAGAGGGCGGATCGACACCGACACGTTGTTGCAACTCGCAGCAGCAACGGCCGAAGAGGTGAAGCCTATTTCCCTGGTACACCTCGACCTTCGTGATCTCTGCTCCTTCACCGACCATTTCCTCATCGTGAGTGCCCCCTCGATCAGGCAGGTCCGGGCCATTGCCGAACGGATCGAGGAGCGGCTTCGGGAAGAAGGAGTTCGGATATTCCATCGGGAGGACGATCTGGAAGCCCGTTGGATTCTTCTTGACTACAGCGACGTAATCATTCATATTTTCGACGAAGAGACGCGGCTGTACTATGACCTGGAGGGGTTGTGGGCCGACGCGCCGAAACAAGAGTTGATCTGGCGCGGATCGTCGGTTCTTCCAGGGTAGACTGCTATAATGAAGGCGATACCTGGGAGGCGGTGGGCTCATGAGCCTCGCTTCTTTTTTTATTGGGGGACTGGCCGTGTCTGCAGCCTCTACTCTCCCTTTTGAGGGTGAGGGTGATCTTCCGAATCGCTGGGGTGGCCTGCCTGTGTGCGGCCACGCACAGGCAGGGAGGTGATGGGGATGCCGTTGAGGGCAGCGACGCTGGGACGGTTAAAGGAAAAGCTGCTAGAGAAGCGACGCGCGTTGATTAACACAGTGCGGGAGAAGCAGGCGGACAATCTGGAGACTGGTAGCGATGGCACGCAGGACATCGCCGATCAAGCCACGACAGCCTACACGAAGGAGTTTCTGCTCTCCATCAGCGACACTGAGCGCCAGTTGCTGAAGCAGGTGGACGCTGCCCTGGAGAAGATGCGGCTGAAGAAGTACGGGGAGTGCGAACGGTGCGGCGAGCCAATCGGCGAGAAACGGCTCGAGGCGTTGTCTTTTGCCCTATTTTGCATTGCCTGCCAGGAGGAAGAGGAACGGAGCTGAAGGAGCTGCTGGCAGCCTTTCTTCATCTCATTTTCCCTCCCCCTGCCGAGTTTGTCATCAACCCCTGGACGCCACCCGCCGGTCCGTCATCTGCGGCCGCTGCTGGCTTAAGGTGCGGCTCGTTTCCGAACCGTTCTGCCCTCGCTGCGGTAGGTCATTCGCCTCGTCGAGAACCCTTGAGGGAAGCCCAGGCCACCTGTGCGGACCCTGCCGGGAGCGGTTGCCACCCTTTGCCATGGCGAGGGCGGCAGCGTTATACGAAGCGGACGGGACGATGCGCCAGGCCATCCTGCTGTTCAAGTACGGCGGCCGTCGCACGCTTGCTCGTCACCTCGGTCGTCTGATGGTCGAGGGGGCCGGACGACTCCTTGATCCCCGCCAGTTCGATCTTCTGATTCCGGTTCCACTCCATCCCAAGCGGGAGCGTGCGCGAGGTTTTAACCAGGCGGCGCTCTTAGCGAAGGAGATTGGGGCCGGCTGGGGTCTCTGCGTCGGCCACCGTGTATTGCATCGGGTCCGGGCCACGGAGGCCCAGAGCGGGGGTCGGCGAGAGCGAGAGAAAAATATCAAAGGGGGCCTTTGCCGTCGCGCGGCCTGGTCGGGTGAAGAACATGAGACTCCTCCTCATTGACGATGTCTTTACTACCGGCGCCACAGCCAGCGAGTGCGTAAAGGCCCTACTCGCTGCTGGCGCCGCGGAAGTCGGTGTCTACACTCTCGCCCGGGTGGAGTGAATCTGCCCGTGGAACTTCGCCAAGCCATTGAAGTGGGCGGATCGGCTGTTCGAGGGGCAGAGAGAGCGAGGGGGAGAGCGGAGAAAACATTCTATGGGGGGATTGACCTTAAGGGATTGACATTTAGGATCAAAGGCCTTATAAAAAAGGGCTGATTTACCTTCTAGCGGAATACGTTCTGGTTGTTTGTTCGTCCACCGGAACAACAGTCGTCGGTTCGTTACTTCAAGGAGGAGAAGCGAGGCATGGCGATCAAGGTTGCGATTAACGGATTCGGCCGCATCGGCCGGAATGTCTTTCGGGCAGCGCTCGGAGACCGAGAGCTGGAGTTCGTCGCGGTGAACGACATTACCAATGCCAGGACGCTCGCCCACCTGTTGAAGTACGATTCTATCCATGGGGTGCTACAAGCGGAGGTGCAGGCCAAGGACGATGCCATCGTGGTCAATGGCCGCGAGGTTAAGATCTGTGCCCAGAGAGACCCGGCGGCGCTTCCCTGGAAAGAGCTGGGGGTACAGGTAGTCGTCGAATCGACCGGACGCTTCACCGACAAGGCTGGGGCGAGCAAGCACCTCCAGGCTGGGGCGAAGAAGGTTATCATTTCAGCGCCAGCGAAGGATCCAGATGTCACGATCGTACTGGGTGTTAATGAGAAGATGTACGATCCAGCGAAGCATGCGATCATCAGCAATGCGTCCTGCACTACCAACTGCCTTGCGCCTATCGCGAAGGTGATCATGGAGAACTTCGGGATTCGCCATGGCCTCATGACCACGATTCATTCCTATACCAATGACCAGCAGATCCTGGATCTGCCCCATGAGGATCTCCGCCGGGCAAGGGCCGCCGCCCTCTCCCAGATTCCCACCAGCACTGGAGCGGCCAAGGCGGTGGGTCTGGTGCTCCCTGCACTGCAGGGGAAGATGCATGGAATTGCTATTCGTGTTCCGACGGCGAACGTGTCTTTGGTCGATCTCGTCGCGGAGACGGAGCGGGTGGTCACGGTCGAGGAGGTGAATGCCGCCCTTCGGAAGGCAGCCGATGGTGAATTGAAAGGGATTCTCGGTTTTTGCGAGGAGCCGTTGGTCTCTGTCGATTTTTGCGGCAATTCGCTATCGTCCATTGTTGATGGCCTTTCGACATCGGTCGTAGACGGCACCTTGATCAAGGTCCTGTCCTGGTACGACAACGAGTGGGGCTACTCCAGCCGAATCCACGATCTTGTGAAGTATATCGCTGCGCGATAAATTTCAGTTCCGAGTTTCGGGTTCCGAGTTCCGAGTAGAGAAAAAGCTGCAAGTTCAGAACCCGAAATCGTGAACCCGAAACTCGCAACCCAAAACGCGGAACTCAGCCATGAAACTGTGTATCGATGACCTGGAACTCCAAGGGAAACGGCTTCTAATCCGCGTCGATTTCAACGTCCCGATCGATGAGCAAGGGACGATTACGGACGATACACGCATCCGCGCCGCACTCCCGACGATTAACTACGCGGTCCGACATGGGGCGAAGGTTCTGCTCATCTCTCACCTCGGTCGACCCAAGGGTGGCCCCAACCCAAAGTTCGGCCTGGGGCCGGCGGCTGGGCGGCTAGCTGCATTGCTGGGGAGCCCGGTAGAGATGGCCGAGGATTGCGTGGGACCTGGGGTGAAGGCTCGGATCGATAGGATGGCTCCGGGGCAGGTGCTGATGCTTGAAAACTGCCGCTTTCATCCGGAGGAGGAGAAGAATGACGAAGGGTTCGCGCGGGCACTGGCGGAGCTGTGCGACCTGTATGTCAACGATGCCTTCGGAACTGCGCACCGCGCCCACGCCTCCACCGTTGGGGTGACAGGATTCGTCAAGCAGTCGGCGTGTGGTTTTCTCATGCGGGAGGAACTCAAGCAGCTTGGGGCGCTGCTCGACTCGCCAAAACGTCCCTTCATTGCCATCCTCGGAGGGGCCAAAGTCTCGGACAAGATCGGGGTCCTAGCCAATCTGCTCTCGAAGGTGGACAGCTTGCTGATCGGCGGCGGCATGGCCTATACGTTCCTGAAGGCCCAAGGGCACGAGGTGGGGAGCTCTCGGGTGGAGGCCGACGACGGACTAAGGGTCGCGCAGGAGACGATGGAGAAGGCCAGGCGTTCGAATGTCGCCATCCATCTGCCAAGTGACCATGTGATTGCGGAGCGGATTGGCGCAGACGTGCCCACCAGGACTGTCGATGGGACTATCCCGATCGGTTTTATGGGGCTTGACATTGGTCCCGCGACGGTCGGCCGGTTCATTCTGGAGGTTGGGCGCGCAAAAACCATCCTGTGGAATGGGCCAATGGGCGTCTTCGAGCTACTGCCCTTTCGGGAAGGCACGTTTGCGCTGGCCAAAGCGATCGCGACCTGCCATGCGCATTCGGTAATTGGGGGAGGTGACACGGCGGCCGCCGTGTCCCTGGCTGGAGTCGCCGACCAGATGACCCACATTTCAACGGGAGGCGGCGCGTCTCTGGAGTTTTTGGAAGGGAAGGAACTGCCAGGCATCGCCGCGCTCACTGAAAAACAAGGGTAATAGGGTATAGCGTAAAGGGTATAGGGGTCAGAAGGGTCTTTGGTACCCTTTACCCTGAACCCTAGGATTCTACATGCGGATACCACTCATTGCCGGAAACTGGAAGATGTACAAGACCTCGTCCGAGGCGATCGTATTAGCGGAGGCGGTCGTGAAGGCACTTTCGATGCCCGACGAGACCCAAGTGGTGGTCTGTCCTCCATTCACGGCGCTTGCTGCCGTTAGTCAGGTCGTTGCCGGGTCAAGGATCGGCCTGGGCGCGCAGGACATGCATTGGGCAAAGGAGGGGGCCTACACTGGCGAGGTGTCGGCCGAGATGCTTTGGGATATCGGGTGCCGCTATGTCATCGTTGGCCACTCCGAGCGACGCCAGTATTTCGGGGAAACGGATGAGAGCGTGAACAGGAAGAGCCTTGCCGCCCTGGCAAGCGGCCTCACCCCGATCATCTGCGTTGGCGAGACCCTCTTCGAGCGAGAGGCGGGGCATGCCCACGCCGTTGTGGAGGCACAGCTCAAAGGGGCGCTGTCAGGTCTCACGCCTGAGCAGGTTCAAGGACTCGTTCTCGCGTATGAGCCGGTCTGGGCCATTGGTACAGGAAAAACGGCTACCCCGAGCCAGGCTGAGGAGATGCACGCTCATATCCGAAAGACCATCGCTCTACTGTTCGGCGCCGAGATCGCTCAGGGCGTCCGCATTCTCTATGGAGGAAGTGTCAAGCCCGACAATGCCAAAGAGTTGCTGGGGCGATCTGAGATCGATGGTGCGCTGGTTGGCGGGGCGAGCCTGAACGCCGGGTCATTCGCATCGATCGCACACGCTGCCAGGAGTTAAGTAGATACGGCCTTTACCCTAAACCCTATACCCTGGCTTTCAGGAGGTATGTATGGTCATCGCGCTTTCCGTTATACATCTGCTCATTGCAGCGATCCTCATTGTGGTTGTGCTCCTCCAGAGCGGCAAAGGTGCCGACATCGGTGCCGCCTTTGGCGGTGGGTCGAGCCAGACCGTCTTCGGTGGGCGCGGCGCTGCTACCTTCTTGAGCAAGCTGACTCTGGCAGCGGCTGTTCTCTTTATGGTCTCATCCATCATACTGACTATCTTTTCTGAGCGCAGAGGCAGTTCATCAGTGATCACAGAAGAACGAGTCAGGCAGACCGCCCCAGCCCCTGCATCTCCTCAGGCCGGTGCCCCGGTGCCGCCAACGTCTCCGGCCGGACAGACGCCGCCAGGGCAGGTCCCTCCAGCCGCCAAGTAGCTCGATGTCCCCAAGCCCGCCACCCATGATTCTTCGCCAGGCCACCTCTCCTGGCGAAAGAGACGTTCATGGTGTGCGGTGCAGGGTTGTTGGTCTATGGCGACTCCTTCAGTAAGCCCTCGGGTTTTACCTTACGGCGCCCGTTGGTCGAGGATCCGGTCCCGCTTACGCCGCGGCTTCGCCCATGCCTTCGCACTTCGCAGGCAGGAGGGCCAGCTCGAGGCGGAAGATCTCGCGTTGCTGGATCGTTTTGCCCGCCTTCTCGCTGATCGCGGTCTCGCGACTCCTGCCGTATTCCTGGTGGAGTCTCTTGTCCCGCTCGGTTTCCTTGCAAGCCAACTGGTCCATGCCATGACACCGATCATGGGAATGGTTGCCTCCCCTGATGACATCGAACGGCTCGCGCGTGTGCTGGAACGAGGAGAGACCCCCGCGCTCTTCGTCGACAGACTTCGACTCATGGAGGAGGGACAGCGCCGTGAGTCGTGAGATGACAGCGATCCTGGCTACCGACTGTGGGAGCACAACTACCAAGGCGATCCTGATCGAGAAGGTAGGGGAAGAGTACCGTCAGACCTTCCGCGGCGAGTCCCCGACCACCGTCGAGGCTCCGTTCGACGATGTGACCCGCGGGGTACTGAACGCCATCCAGGAGGTAGAGGAGCTGTCGGGGCGGAAGATCCTGGATGGGGAGAAGATTCTGACGCCTGCCGAGGAGGGTCGCGGGGTTGATATCTATGTCTCCACGAGCAGCGCCGGTGGAGGTCTCCAGATGATGGTGGCGGGCGTGGTGATGGCCATGACCGCCGAGAGCGCCCAACGGTGCGCCCTTGGCGCTGGCGCCATCGTCATGGACGTGCTGGCGAGCAATGATGGCAGGGCTGCCCATGAGAAGATCGAGCGAATCCGGGTTCTGAGGCCCGATATGATTTTGCTGTCAGGTGGAACCGATGGCGGAACCATTTCGCACGTTGTGGAACTGGCGGAGTACATCCGGGCAGCCGATCCGAAGCCCCGGCTCGGCGGGAGCTTTAAGCTGCCGGTGATCTTTGCCGGGAACAAAGATGCGCGTGGCCGGATTCAGGACATTCTGGGCGACCGGACGGCCCTCGTCATGGCGGACAACATCAGACCCATCCTGGAGCGGGAGAATCTCGCGCCGGCCCGCCACAAGATCCATGACCTGTTCCTCGAACATGTCATGGCTCAGGCGCCAGGGTATGGAGTACTCATGGGGTGGACAGGGGCGCCGATCATGCCAACCCCGGCTGCTGTCGGCCTCATCATGGAGAATGCGGCGAGAGCACAGGGGTTGAACCTGCTTGGAGTGGACATCGGTGGTGCCACAACGGATGTTTTCTCGGTGGTGGACGGGCAGTTCACCCGAACAGTCAGCGCCAATCTGGGGATGAGCTACAGCATCAGTAATGTCCTGGCCGAGTCCGGCATCGAGAAGATCGAGCGATGGCTGGCCGATCCGCTTGCAGAGCAGGAGATGCGGAATCGGATTAAGAATAAGATGATCCGCCCCACCACTATCCCTCAGACGCAGGCGGACCTGGCCCTGGAGCAAGCAGTGGCGCGAGAGGCGCTCCGCCTTGCCTTGGATCAGCACAAGGCGCTGGCAGTTGGCCTGAAGGGCGTGCAGCGGGAACGGACCATCGCGGATGCCTTCGAGCAGGAAGAGGGCGGGAAGAGTCTCATTGACCTGTACAGGATCGACCTGATCATCGGGAGCGGCGGAATTCTCTCCCACGCACCGCACCGCGTCCAGGCGATGATGATGATGATCGACGCCTACCAGCCGCTTGGGCTGACGCGCTTCGCGGTGGACAGTATCTTTATGATGCCGCACCTGGGTGTGCTATCCGAGGTCAATGAGCGAGCAGCCACTGAGGTTTTCCTGAAGGACTGTTTGGTTCCTCTGGGGAGCTGCCTGGCCGCCGAGGGGAGAGTGAAGCGCGGCGAGATCTGTTTCGCGTATACCATCCGATTTGCAGACGGAAGGCTCGCGCAGGGAACCCTCCGCTTCGGGGAGATCCTTCGCATCGATCTTCCGCCGGGGGCAGAAGCCGACCTCCAGGCGGAGCCGTCGAAGAGCTTTGATCTGGGTGCTGGGAAGGGGAAAGCGGTGAAGCTTCAGGCGAAAGGCGGCGTGGTCGGCCTGATCCTGGATGCCAGAGGGCGGCCGCTCTACCTGGCAGAGGAGGAGTCGGAGCGGGTCGCACAACTGCGCGCCTGGGCCAAGGCGGTCGACCTGTATCCAGAATGAAGTGCCGAGTTTCGGGTTGCGGGTTTCGGGTGTCAAGTTCCGATCTGAGAACCCCAAACTCAAAACTCAAAACTCGAAACATGGGTAAGTGATGGCTCATTCATACACACCAGGCTTGCGCATGGCGCCACAGACCGTAGTCCGGAAGCGGCGGATACTGCCGATTCCCGGCAGGGTGCTTGTCCATGAGGGACAGGCAGTCACCGCTACCACGGTGATCGCTCAGACCGAACTGCCTGGCAAGGTCCACGCGGTGAATGTGGTCAACCTGCTGGGGATCGTCCCGCAGGAGATCCGGCACTATATGTTGAAACGGGAGGGTGATGCGGTCCAAGCCGGCGAGCCGCTGGCTGAGAACCGGCCCGTCATCAAATGGCTGAAGACACAGGTCCCTTCCCCTATCACAGGAACAATCGAGACTGTCTCCGAGGTGACCGGACAGGTTTTCCTGAGGGAACCGCCAAGGCCCCTGGCCCTTACAGCCTATCTGGACGGCCATGTGGCTGAGATCTTTCCGGGTCAGGGAGCCACAGTGGAGACGGCGTGCAGCCTGGTGCAGGGGATTTTCGGGATCGGCGGCGAAGCAGTGGGAACGATCGCAGTAGCGGTCGGGAGCCCCGAAGACGAGCTCACGCCGGAGCGGATTACCGACGCACACCGAGGGACGATCCTCGTGGGCGGCTCGCTGATCAGTCGTGATGGCTTCGCCAGGGCAAAGCAAGCTGGCGTTGCCGCCATCGTCGTAGGCGGCATCCACGACCTCGACCTGAAGGCACTCCTCGGGCGGGACCTTGGTGTCGCCATCACCGGAACTGAACAGGTTGGCCTTACGCTGATCATCACCGAGGGATTTGGTCGAATTGCCATGGCCAGACGAACCTTCGACCTTCTAGCCTCTAAGGTTGGCCAGCGCGCATCCTGCTCAGGCGCGACTCAAATTCGGGCCGGCGTCATCAGGCCGGAGGTGATTGTCCCGCTCACCCCCCCATCCATCCCTCCCCCTCGGAGGGGGGAGGGCGAGGGAGGGGGTGCGGAAGAAGGTGTGAGTGTGGTCATCGGGGGTGGACTCAAAGTCGGCGATCAAATCCGGATTATTCGAGAGCCATATTTTGGCCAGATTTGCAGGGTATCCGCTCTTCCGGCCGACCTTCGGCTCCTTCCCACGGGAAGCAAGGCCCGCGTCCTGGAGGCAGAGCTTGACGATGAGCAACAAATCATCATCCCTCGTGCCAACGTGGAACTGCTGGAATCGTGAGTAAAGTGCGAGGCGCGGAGCATTATTTCTCGGGACGCGCTCTTGCGGCACTCCTGGCTCTTCTTCTCTTCACCCTATACCCTACACCCTATACCCTAGCATCTTCCCTCCCCCCCCCTGAGCAGTTCGATGCCTTCGACATGCCTGGCGACGGCGGAGGCAGCGTTGGACTTTCCTGGCGAGCAGCCCCCTTCGATGGGCCGACGCTGCGCTATCAGGTCTACGTGGCTGATCAGGCGCAAGGACCCTTTGCGCGGCTCGTCGAGTTTGCTGCCAACACCCACTACAAGAGCGACGTTGATCGCCCCTGGTGGAGCTGGGATCGGAGCAAGGCATATCACTTTTACCAGGTGAAATCGACGCAGGATCTCCGCCTCGAGAGTGGCCGACCCTACTTCTTCAAGGTAGCGGTGACCGACGGGATGCAGACGATTGAAGGGCCAGTTCGATCAGCAGTCGCGGCGCCAAATTTCTTCAACCCGGCAAAGGCGAACAACCTTCTGCTGATGCTCCTCTTCTCTGCCCTTGTCCTGATCGCCATTGCTCAGGCCAAGCGACGCCCTACCATCTTCCTGCGCCGGATTCCGGGGTTGGATGCGGTGGAAGAGGCGATCGGCCGGGCGACCGAGATGGGGCAGCCGATCCTCTTCCTCACTGGCGCTGACGATATGTCGAGTCTTTCGACTATTGCGGCTACGGTGATCCTTGGGCAGGTTGCCAAGCGGACTGCGGCGTACGACACGGAGCTCAAGGTGCCGCACCGAGACCCGATCGTCATGGCCATCTGTCAGGAGATCGTCAAGGAGTCATACCTGGAGGCTGGACGACCTGATGCCTATCGTGATGATTCGAACTTTTTCATCACGTCAGATCAGTTCAGCTACGCCGCCGCGGTGAATGGGATTATGCTCCGGGAGCGACCGGCAGCCAACTTCTTCATGGGCTTTTACTACGCTGAAGCGCTACTCCTGGCGGAGACCGGCGCCGGGACCGGCGCGATCCAGATTGCTGGGACCGACGCCGACCTGCAGTTACCCTTCTTCATCACGACCTGCGATTACACCCTGATCGGCGAGGAACTTTACGCTGCGAGCGCGTACCTCTCGCGCGAGCCGGTGCTGGTTGGGACCTTGCGGGGGCAGGACCTGGGGAAGGCGTTTCTCCTGCTCTCCATGGTGATCGGGACCGTCCTGGCGACCATCGGTGGGCTCACCGGAACCCAGGTGTTCGTGCCACTGCTACAGCTCTTCCGAGATTTCAAATAGTAGGGGCAGCCCTTGTGGCTACCCTCAGTGCGGGGTGCAAAATCCCCCCGCACCCCCCTTTATCAAAGGGGGGACTTGGGGGGTTTGGTATGGGGTGCGAAGAGTGGGGTGCGAGATAGGATGATTCGATGACACTGTTCCTGCGGCGGACCTTCCCGCTGCTTCTGACCTTCCTGTTCGGTGTGGCGGCCGCCCTCCAGTATTATATCCCCCACCCCCTCTCAGAAGCGGCGCTCACCGAGATCTCGGTCTGGCTTCGGATTATCCTTGGATTTGCCATGATCCTGGGGATTGCCAGCCTTTGCCACGTCCATTACGCAAAGATCCGGACACGGGCGGCAGGCTGGGGGTACAGCCTGGTCGTCTATCTCTCGATGCTGGTCACGGTAGCGGTGGGGTTGTGGTCGCGGGGGCAGGAGGAGGGGACGGGGTTCGGCTGGATCTATACCTACGCCCTGCTTGCGCTGCAGGGGACGATGTTTTCCATACTCGGGTTCTTCGTTGCCTCTGCCGCGTTCCGCGCCTTTCGGGCCAGGAGCAAAGAGGCCGCAGTATTACTGGTGGCGGCGCTCATCGTGATGTTCGGTCGGGTGCCGTTGGGTGAGTATCTGATCCCCGCTGCGGGGCCGCTGGCCGGCTGGATCCTGAACGTTCTGAACACTGCCGCCCGTCGGGGGATCCTCATCGGGATCAGTCTTGGTGGAATCGCCACCTCGATCAAGATCATCTTCGGGATCGAGCGGTCGTACCTGGGGGGCCGAGATTGAGGGGGCTGGCCGGCAAGCTGCTGCACCTGGACCGCCGGGTGATCTTCGTCCTGATCGCGCTTGCCACGTTGATCCCGCTCCTCCGCCCGATCGGCTTGCCGGTTCGGATCTCGCCAGAGGTGAGGCAGGTCTACGATTACATCGAGTCGCTTCCAGCCGGATCGGTGTTTCTGCTGTCACTTGACTTCGATCCGGCCTCGAAACCGGAACTCTATCCGATGGCCGTGGCGTTGCTCAACCATGCCTTCAAGCGGGATCTGCGAGTGATCGGTATGACCCTCTTGGTCACCGGGACCGGAATGGCCGAAAAGGTGGTGAGTGGTGTGGCGAGTGAGCATGGGAAGCAACAGGGGAGGGACTACGCCTTCCTGGGCTACTCGCCTGGCGGGTCCAACGTCATCATCGGCATGGGCCAGGACCTGGCTGCTGCCTTTCCGACCGACCATTACGGCCAGCGGACCACGGACCTTCCTGTCCTTCAGGGGGTCAACTCGCTCAGGCAGGTCAACTACGTGATCAGCCTGGCGGCAGGTACCCCAGGCGTTGAAAGCTGGTACGTCTATGGCAAAGAAAAGTACGGCTTCGAGTTAGGTGGTGGGGTGACGGCCGTGATCGCCCCTGGCCTCTATCCCTTCCTCGATACCGGGCAGATCAATGGCTTGATCGGCGGGTTGCGTGGGGCAGCCGAGTACGAGACGTTGATCGGGATGAAGGGGAAGGCGGTGGCCGGGATGGATGCGCAATCAGCCACGCATTTTGTCATCATCGGCTTGATTCTGATCTGTAATCTCTTTTACTTTCTGACGCGCCGCACGACGATCCGATCCTTCGGCAGCCCTCAGGGCAGGCCCGGCTCGCCGCGGGAGGCGGGGCGCTGATGGCCCCTTCTGTTCTCATCGGCGCCTGGGTAGCCGCTGGCCTCACCCTATTCATGTTCAGCTTCCTGTACAAGGACAACCCCTTCTTCCGATTCGGAGAGCACCTCTACGTTGGAATCTCGATGGGGTACACGATCGTCCGGATCTACTACGACGTAATGGTCAAAAGCCTCTATACCCCAGTCGCCCAGGAAGGGAAATGGTGGTTCCTGATCGCTGCCCTTCTGGGCCTCTTGATCTTGACTCGTTTCATCCCGAAAGTAAGCTGGCTAAGCCGGATCTCGTTCGCCGTGATCGTGGGCTTCGGTTCCGGCGTAGCCATCCCCCGCATCATCTCCTCCAACATCCTTCAGCAGGTGCAAGGGACGTTGAGGCCGATCCTGAATGCCGGGCAGTCCTCTTTCGGGATGGCCCAATTCAATGCCCTTCTGATCCTTATCGGAGTCATCACAGTCCTGATCTACTTCTTCTTCTCCATCGAGCATAAAGGCGCGATCCAGGTTGCAGCCAGGATTGGCATTTACTTCTTGATGATCAACTTCGGCGCAGGGTTCGGCTATACGGTGATGGGCAGAATGTCGCTGCTCATCGGCCGGTTCGATGACCTGATCCTCTTTGCCTCCCGCGACTACGGCTATGCTTCGTTGGTTCTCCTAGGGCTGATCGCCTTTGGCCTGTTCCTGTGGGAGCGTCGCTCGAGCGCCCTCTCCGACCCCGATCAGGACAGGCGCGCCGCTGGAAGCGATCCGCACGCGGAGGGGTAACTGAACATCACGTGCTGGAGATGCTATGAATAATGCGCAATCCGGAATCCTGGAATCGCCCCCTCCGGTCGCCCGGTATCTCATCTTCTCTCTGACCGACCACGGCGACGCCCGTAGGAGCCTGCGGGTGCTCCGTGACATGGCTGATGGCCGACAGACTGTTATCGGGCTTGGTCAATCCCTCGTGCTTGCACTTGGGGCAACCGTGCCCGGCCTCCGCACTTTTCCGAGCTATGCCGGCGTCGGGTTTGACGTGCCTTCCACGCCTTTCGCGTTGTGGTGTTGGTTGAGGGGGGATGACAGGGGTGAGCTGCTGCATCGGGCCAGGCGCATCAACCACGCACTGGCGCCCGCGTTTCGCCTGGAACACGTCATTGATGCCTTCACCTATGGTACAGGTCGTGATTTGACGGGGTATGAAGACGGGACTGAGAACCCGAAAGAAGAGCGCGCGTTGGAGGTTGCGATCGTTCGGGACCAAGGCGATGGGCTGGATGGATCGAGCTTCGTCGCGGTCCAGCAATGGGTACATGATCTCGATCGCTTCGAAGCCAAGTCTACGCAGGAGCAGGACGACACCATCGGGCGCCGCCGGAGCGACAACGACGAGATCGAGGATGCTCCACCGTCTGCGCACGTGAAAAGAGCGACGCAGGAGAGCTTCGATCCTGAGGCGTTCGTGTTGAGGCGCTCGGTGCCGTGGGCGGACGGCTCGCGCGCAGGCCTGGTCTTTGTCGCGTTTGGCACGTCCTTCGACGCGTTCGAGGCCATCTTGAGGCGGATGGTCGGCGCGGAAGACGGGATAGCGGACGCATTGTTCATATTCACCCGTCCGATATCGGGCGCCTTTTTCTGGTGTCCAGGCATGCAAGACGGGCGACTGGATCTCCGGCTGCTTGGCGTGTAACGCATCCTTGCAGCCGACACCCGTTACCACTCGTGGCTGAAGGGCGGCATCAGGCCGAGCATGCATGGTTCCCAGCGCCAGGCATGAGGAAACGATGAGGACCATTGGCGAGCCGATACGGATCGGCACCTCGGGCTGGTCGTATCCAAGGGGGGAGGGGAGCTGGAATGGGATCTTCTATCCGGTGAAGCCCAAGAACGAGCTAGAGCTCTACAGCCGGGTCTTCAATGCGGTAGAGGTCAACTCCACCTTCTACCGGCTGCTCGATCCACAAACCGCGAGGGCTTGGGCCAAGATCACGCCGAAGGATTTCGAGTTTGCGATCAAGGTGTGGCAGAAGTTCACGCATCCTGGGATGTTCAAGAAGGCGACGGGTGCGGAGCCGGAGGTAACGCAGGCGGACTATGATGACTTCAAGCGAAGCATCAACCCGATTGCCGAGGAATGCAAGCTCGCGTGCCTGCTGATCCAGTTCTCCGAGTGGTTTGCGCGCACACCTCAGCACCAGGATACGCTTTCCATCCTCCTGCGGCAGTTTAAGGACTACCCTGTGGCCGTTGAGCTACGGCATGCCTCATGGGGCGATCATGCCAAGGACACCAAGGCGCTGCTGGCCGCCTCTGTCGCCGGCTGGGCCTGTACCGATATGCCGGAACTTCCGGGCACGATCAAGCAGAAGCTGGAGCCGCAACGGTTGCTGTACCTGCGTTTCCACGGTAGGAACCGCGAGAAGTGGAGGCAGCATGAGGCGGGTGAGGAGCGGTACGATTACCTCTACTCAGAAGAGGAGCTGAAGCCGTTCGCGGAGAAGGTTCGGGAGATCGCAGCGGCTGGAGAGAGCAAGGTGTTGATCTTCTTCAACAACCACGTTCGCGGCCAAGCCCCGGCGAACGCCTTGATAATGGCACATCAAATCGGATTACCGGCCGTCGCCACGGTGCGGGCGGAGTTCGTCAAGGCATTTCCTGCGGTCAAGGATGCCGTCAAGGAGATTTACACCTCAGAGGAGAAGGAGCCAAACCAAGGGGTGCTGTTTTCTGCCTGAACGCCTACCGAGGCAGATTCGGAATCTTGTGGATGGTCGAGTTGGAGACCGCAAAGGTATGCACCTGCGGCTCCCCGTCGATCACCCCTTCGAGCGCCTGCAGCACTCGCGGATAGGTCTCACGATGATACGTCTCCGCGCTATCAGCCCTGTCCCACAGGCTGATGGCTACCGCCTCGCTGCGCTCCCCTGAGACGATGGAAATCTCGTCGTAAAACCCCTCTTGTTCCCTGAGGATGGGGATGATTTCACTCTGCATTGTCCGAGAATACGCTACCGAGCTGCCAGGAAGGAGCTTCACGCACACTTTTCTTGCAAACATACACACCTCCAGATTGAATGATGGTTCATGGGATCGCAGGTGGCCTGAACGATGAGGACGACCGCGGAACTCCCGATGGTAGGATTTCAGCCAACGCATTGTATTCAGCACGACAGCGTGTGTCAATAAAAATCCCCTGACCTGAATAAGGTCAGGGGATGCGAAGACGGGATTTCGGATGAGACCTGAGACCCGCACCGCGGGCCGTCTAGTGCTTTCAGCCTGACCCTCGCTTGCGGAAGACGATCAGGTACGCGAGAACTCCAACGATCACGATCCCTCCGAGCTGCCACAGCAGATTTTCCATGCTCACCCCCTAGGCCGTAGCCTTGATGGTATAGTTCAGCATCCCACCGGCCAGGACGATATCCACCTCCCGAGGGGTGAGATCGTGCCTGGCCACAAACTCCGTTCCTTTGGTGACATTGCTCACGACAACCTGCTGTCCCCCTCGGATCTGCTCGGCCACTCGCTCGATCCGCAGGTGATCCCCCTGGCCGATAGCATTATAATCCTGCCCATCCACAAAGATCAGCGGTAGGATCCCGAAGTTGATCAGGTTAGCGCGATGGATGCGGGCGAACGACTTGACGATGGCCCCCTTCAGGCCCAAGTACATCGGCGCTAGCGCCGCATGCTCTCTGCTCGAACCCTGGCCATAGTTGCTGCCCCCGACCACGAAGCCGCCGCCCTTCTCCTTTGCGCGCCTGGCGAACTCCGGATCGACTCGGCTGAAGGCGTACTCCGAGATGGCCGGGATATTGCTGCGCAGCGGCAGGATCTTGGAGCCTGCCGGAAGGATATGGTCGGTGGTGATGTTATCGCCCATCTTCAGGAGGACCTCGCCCTCGATGGTGGAGGGGAGCTCGCCCCGGATCGGGACCGGCTTGATATTGGGGCCACGAATGATCTCGACCTGTTCCGGGTACGGCGAGGGCGGGACGATCAGGTTGTCGTCAAGGGCGAATTGCTCCGGCAGACTGATCGAAACGGGTTGGCCGACACGCTTCGGGTGAACAATCTCGCCGGCCAGGGCGGAGGCCGCGCAGACCTCCGGGCTGGACAAATAGACCTTGTCGTTGGGTGCGCCGCTCCGTCCCTCGAAGTTCCGATTAAAGCTTCTGAGCGACGCCGTCCCGCTGGCTGGCGCCTGACCCATGCCGATGCACGGGCCGCAGGCCGATTCCAGGATCCGCCCGCCGGACGCGATCAGATCGGCCAGCGCGCCATTGGCGGCGATCATGGTGTAGACCTGCTTGGAGCCTGGCGTGACCGTGAAGCTGATGTCCGGGTGGACGGTCTTTCCCTTCAGCATTGTCGCGACCGTCATCAGGTCCCGGAAGGAGGAGTTCGTGCAGCTTCCGACGCAGACCTGAGAAATTTTGGTTCCCTCGACCTCGGAGATCGGGCAAACGTTGTCCGGACTCGAGGGCCGCGCCACCATCGGCTCAAGTCGGTCCAGATCGATCTCCAGTGCCTCGTCGTAGGTGGCGCCTGGGTCGGGCGCCAAGGGGACCCAACTGCCCCCTCGTCCCTGCGCCGCGAGATAGCGACGGGTCTGCTCGTCACTGGGGAAGATGGAGGTGGTCGCGCCAAGCTCAGCGCCCATGTTCGTGATCGTGGCCCGCTCCGGCACAGTCAGGTCCTGTACTCCCTCCCCGCCGTACTCCAGGATCTTCCCCACGCCGCCTTTCACGGTAAGCCGCCGCAAGACCTCTAGAATGATGTCCTTTGCTGCAACCCATGGGCCCAATCGACCGTTCAGCCTGACCAGCATGACCTTCGGCATCGGGAGATAGAAAGGACCGCCCCCCATGGCCACGGCGACATCCAGGCCGCCTGCCCCGATGGCGATCATCCCGACGCCGCCGCAGGTCGGGGTGTGGCTGTCGGAGCCGAGCAGGGTCTGTCCCGGCGCGCTAAACCGTTCCAGGTGGACCTGATGACAGATCCCATTCCCCGGACGCGAGAAGTAGATGCCGTACTTGGCCGCGATGCTCTGCAGGAACCGATGATCGTCGGCGTTCTCGAAGCCGGTCTGCAGCATGTTGTGGTCCACGTAGCTGACGGACAGCTTCGTCCTGACCCGCGGGATGCCCATCGCCTCGAACTGTAGATAGGCCATCGTCCCGGTCGCGTCCTGGGTAAGCGTCTGGTCGATCCGGATCGCAACCTCTTTCCCCGGAACCAGCTCTCCGGCTACTCGGTGAGCCTCAAAAATCTTGTGCACCAGGTTCCTGCTCATCGCTTCACCCTATCGGTCAGTGGCATAGTCATGCTCGATATATATGATCTTGTAGCAGCCGGTACAACCGACCGCGTACATATTTCGCATTTATCGTAATTGCAACCGCCCACAGCGTCAACGAAAAAGGGGCGGCATCTGACGCTGTGGGCTATTTCGAGCGTATCGCTTTGACCTGTTCCTTCACCGGATTGCCACGGCGCGGGCCGGGGAAGCAGTTGCCGCACCAGGAAATTCGCACACGCCATATGCCCTTTTCATGGTATAGGTGGCGCCTCGCTGAGGAGAGATCGCAGCGCTGGGCCTTGAGGCAGTGCACCACTTGGGCTTTCGCCCAACGCAAACCGTATAGCGGGAGCGGAAAAGGTAGGTTCTCCGATCGCACAAACACTCCCTCGGAGGCCCGAGCAGGCCTTGAAAAATCAGTGAGTTGGCGCGTTGAACGGTGGTGCACTGTGAAACTGGCATGAGGGTTGCTCTCTCTCAAGGAAGACGGATCTCGGGTGAAGAGATCAAAACCGGATTGCCGAGAGCCGTCATAGTGCGGTACGATCTACGTTCTGTCGCCAAAGGGAGGTGGGTCAGATGAAGAGATTCATGAAGCGGTTCGTTCCTGGGCTGATCGCCGCTCTGCTCTCGAGCGGTCTGCTCCTCGTTCCAGCCGAGCCCGTGCTGGCGAAGACGCATTTCTTCTTCGGGCTGAACATCGGGGTTCCCCTGGTGCCCTACCCGGTCTACCCTTATCCCGCTCGGGTGCGCGCCTACTACCCGCCGGCCTACCGGACCTATCCGCCGTGCGCACGCGTCTTGACCCCTGGGTACTATGACCCCTACGGAAACTGGGTCTTCGGGTACTACCGGTATGCCTGTACCCCATACGGCTACTGACCACGCGGTCTCAACTTGACGGCCACTCGTTGGCATGGCGCTCATCGACTTTAAGGAGGTCACTTCGATGGACAAGAAAAAAGCTGTTGCGGTACTACTGGCGGCTGTCTTCAGTCTCTCCCTCCCGCTCTTCACCATCGCGGATGCGCAAGCCCAGGCCCCCACGCCAAAGGCGAAAGTAGGCCGGGCCCCGGCGAAGAGCAAGCAGGCTATCGCAGCAAAGAAGACCCACAAGGGAACCGCCAAGAAGAATGTGAAAAAAGCGCCGCACAAGAGGGCGGCGAAAAGAAAAACCTGAGGTCGGGCAGATTCCTAACGCCTCCCGCGCCGGGTCAGGAGTTCGCCAGGCTGCCGAGCGGACTCCTGACCCTCCTGCTTCAAGGTCGCGGGGGAAGCGTTCAAGAAGACCAAGCCGACGATGAAGGATATTGAGTATGCCCTCAGGTCGGTAAGGAGAAAGGCTTACTTTTCCGCTTCCCACTCCTCATGGTAGGGACGCAGCGCTGTCGCGAAGGGAGGAACAAAAGGGGACTGTGGCGAGTCTTATGGCGTCAGGACATTAAGTCCCTCTTCTGCTGCAATTCTACAGAGCCTGCGGTCTGCCGACACAAAGGTCATGTTATCGCGCCGTTGGTTGTGGCTACAAAAGATATCGAATTTATCCATCGGATCGTGTGGATTAAACCAACACAGGCACCATTGACGGACTCAGCGTAGGGAATGTGCGTCTTGCCCATCATGGGCAGAAGGAGGAAGCAATGAAACGGACAGTGAGGCGGTGGGGTGTGGGGGTGTTGTGCCTGGGCGTCGTGGTGGCCGCCGCGCTCCCCGTCAGCGCGGCGGGACCGTTCGATGGCGTGTGGTTTACAAACCAATCCTGTCCAAGTATTGGGTTCGTGCGAACGTTCGTGGGTTCAGTCACGGAGAATGACGCCACCGCGACATTGTTTGGCGCCACCTTCAATATGGCGATCATCGTGGTTGACCCGGTGGCTGGGGGGTGGAATGTCGATCTCGGGATGCGGACCGGCTCGACGATGCAAGGTCAGGTGTTCAACCGTATCGGGATCCCACTCGGGACCTTCGCCCTCACCGCCACCAGCCCCACGAGCATGACCGGGACAGCTCAAATAGAAGGCGTCTCGTGCTCGCTGGCCGGCACGAGGGTCTTCTAGGACATTTCCGCTGTCGCATCCTCTCCCGTTATAGATCGCGTCCTCCACGCCCTGATCTCCGTTCAGCCAGACCTCTAGCCTCAAGCCAGATGTAAACAATTCGCGTCGGACAACCCTCCTGGATTACCCTCATCGCATAGTCTTATAATACACAGCGACATGAAAATAGAGAAAATAGGGACAGACACTATTATCGTGACGATTCGTGGTGTTTACGGTCATGATCGTGCATGCCACGGATTACTCGAATCGTTGCATGCAGTCGCGTGAGCTACTCTCAGCGTTGGGCATCGCCGTCTGGTTCGCTCGGTGGATCCATGCAGGCGATCACGTACCGAAGGTGCCCCGGGTTGGCTAGCAGGGACAAGCTCGAAGCGCTCATCGCCCCGCAAGTGCGCGCAGCCGCTCGTGAAGCCGCACCATCGCGAGCGTGTCGCGCTCGCAGTACAGAAGAAGATCTCGCTGGAGCGCCTTCCGCTTCGAGATGGTTAGAGCGTCGGCGCCGAGCAGTAGCATCTCGATCGCCGCCGCTGCCGAGCCGCCGTCCTGGATCTCGAGGTCGTCGTAGCCGAGCCCGGGCACGAGCGCCGGCAGTACCTTCTTGATGCTGAAGCTTCCCCCGAAGTCCGGGTGATAGACGTAGTCGCGTACAATCGGAAGAAGATCGCGAATCCGACGCGAGAGCGCCAGCAACTCGCCCTCCATATGCGGGAGCACTTCGATCAGTCCGTCGATGCACCGGCACTCGAATGGCGCGTTGTAGGCGAGCACCGTGTTGACGCCCGCGCACGCCGCGATGAGAGCGTGCGCGAACTGCTCACGCGGGTCGTCGGGGCCCTCAGCCAACCATGCGCGGTGTTCGACTCCGTCGGCCTTGAGTACGTGGCAACTGAACTGCACCGGCACCTGGGCGTAAGGGCGGCAGCCCGGCCAGACCGGGATGGCGGGGCTCACGGTCTCGAAGTCGAGGAAGGCGATCGGCGGAGCCAGGGAAGCAAGCGCGCGGCGAAGACTACGCTCAACGATCACTCCGCCCGTCCGGACGCTACGAATCTGCCGGCGCGCTGTGGGCGAGGCAGCGAACTTGCGCGGCAGATCGAAGAGCGTCTTGTAGCCGTCGGCGATGTACTCCTCCGCCTTGACCTTACGGATCCCGTAGAGCGTGCTGACGTGATGATCCGGGAGGGGAGGCCAGCAGCGCTTGATGAACGGGCAGGCATACGGCGCCGTGCAGTGCGGACCGGTCTCGACCTCCGGCAGCGGACCCGCCAACATCGACAGAAGCTCCCCGGCCTGTTTTGGCACGGCTCGCAGCGCGGAGCGGATCAGCGACGTGACGTTCTCGCGCACGAACAGGTTCGAGAGGTCGGGGTGACGGCACTCGCGGTTGAGGTGCATGACCTCCGCACGTTTAACCACGAGCCCGGCGCGTCGGACGACGTGCGTCTGGACGGCGACATCAGGGATGTGCTCGTTCTTGACGTCGAGCGTGGCCTTGACCTCGACCATGACGAACCCGTCGCGGTGCCGTTGGAGAATGTCCACGGCAACGAAGATGCCATCCTCGAGGAAGCTCGCCTCGTAGATAACCGGCGCTCCATCCGCGATCGCCCGCGCCGTGTCGGCCAGTCTGCGCTTGATATCGTGGTGCGGGAGGTCGACAAGGACGCCGCCTGGCACGAATGTGCGCGCGAGCTCGCCGACGCGCCTGCCTCGCTCTAAGATCACCTGCAACTCCTCGCCGACGGCGAGCTCCGGCGCCTCGGGCTCGTGCGCCATCCACCAGAGCATCTTCGGGCACTGCAGCCCGGATACGAACTGAGACTTCGAGAGCCGTATGGCTGGTCGCACGCTGGTCCCCCTTGACTTTACCACTGGAGGGCATTGAAGAGACCTAGAAGTCGAATGGCCTGGCGGCTACGTCGCATCGCTCTGCCCCAACGACTGCTCTGCTACGGACGGGGCCCTCAGAGGCCAAAGAAACAGCTCAGGAGCACTCGGAGCGACTCACTCTATCCTTCGGCTGCAAAGGGTGTCAAGGCGAAAGCATGGTATCCCAAATTTCCTGTGACCGAAGGTGCCACAGTGTTAATGTATACTATGGCTCTCAAGGAAGCAAAAGACCCTGTCATCTCATGCGAACGAAAGGAGAGATCGACGATGGGCGATATACGGGTTGCAGTTCGAAAGTCCCCCATACGGATCAAGATCACGGATAGCGACGCCCTGATGGAACATGCACAGGTGTTGCAATTGAGGTCGCGGTGTCACGATCTGATCGACCAGGATCTACGGCCCGCCCACCAGCGGGTGGAGGAGGCCAAGCTCAGGCTTCGGGAAGCGGAAGTCGCGGAAGAGCAGGTGAAACTGGCGCTGGATGCGATCGGGCTGCAGGAACGGAAAGCGGTGGAGAGATTTTTTGCTGCCGTCCGGAACGCAACCCCTAAGGTCCGGTCGCTGGCGGAACGATACGGGGGTGATGTCTCCTTCACTTTCGACTCCGATGGGCGGTCCGTGTGGGTGGTGGCGCTGTTCGGGAAATCAGCGCCACCATCATTAAGAACGGTTCCGGACGAAGCGGTGTCGTGGCCCTCTGTGTATGAGGATCAAGAGGATAGCAGTACCGAGGAAGAGGACGACGAATCGTAAGCCCTGCTCAGATGAGTTGGACGATTGCCGAGGCAAAGTTTCTCAGGTCTTTTCTGCTTCCCACTCTTCCTGGCAGCCTGCGCAACGCTGGGCGAAGGGTAGGGCTTGCAGGCGGAGGAGGGGGATCTCCTCGCCGCAGCCGATGCAGCGACCGTAGGTCCCGGCCTGGTGGCGCTGGATGGCCGTGTCGATCTGGGCGAGCTGGCGCTGCTGCTGGGCCACCATGGCCAGGCTGATATTACCCTCAGGGGCCGCCCCCCAGCCGTGAGAACCCGGCGCGTCGCGCATCTGGGACTCCTCCCGCCGCTCAGCGAGCGCGCGACGGATCTGGGCGGCAAGTCGCTCACGCCGTTCAGTCAGCAACCCCAGGAGCTGCGCGCTCCTGTTCGCTAAGTCGGTCTCTGCCTGATCTCGCTCGCCCACCGGTGACCTTTCTTGACGGCTTCGCAGCCACAGCCCTTAGTCGGAAAGCGTCAGTGAGAGCGCGGGCCCCTGACGGCCTCTTTGGAGCCGGTCGACGAGGCCGGTATAGCGAAGCTGGATCTTATGGTTCTTCACGGCGATGGCGATCGCCTTCTTGGTCCCCACCAGGACGACCAGACGCTTGCCTCGTGTGAGGGCGGTGTAGAGAAGATTGCGCTGAAGCATGACGTAGTGCGCTGTGTGAACCGGGATGACCACGACGGGGTATTCGCTGCCCTGGCTCTTGTGGATCGTGACGGCGTAGGCGAGCACCAGTTCATCCAGCTCATTGAAGTCGTAGGTGACTTGGCGGTCGTCAAACCGGACGGTGACCTCGCGGTCCTCCAGGTCGAGCTTGACGATCCGGCCGATGTCACCGTTGTAGACGTCCTTCTCGTAGTTGTTCCTGATCTGCATCACGCGGTCCCCAAGCCGGTAGAGGCGACCGGCGCGAAGCAGCTCCGGCCCTGACGGGTTCAGGAGCGCTTGCAGCGCCTGATTCAGTTGCATGACGCCGATCGGCCCCTTCTGCATCGGGCTGAGGATTTGCAACTCCTCCAGCGGGTCCACGCGATGCCGCTGTGGCAGACCGCTCGATGCCAGCTCCAGGATCGCCGCCTGGACCTCCTCAGCCTCGTTCTTGGCGAGCAGGTAGCAGTCGCCTTGCTCCCGGCTCTCCCAATCAGTGCAGTACGGGAGATCCCCATGATTGATCCGGTGGGCATTGACGACAATCTGGCTCTCCCGAGCCTGTCGGAAGATCTCGGACAGTCGGATGACCTGGACAAGGCCCGATGCGATGATGTCGCGCAGCACGGCGCCCGGTCCTACCGATGGGAGCTGATCCACATCACCGACCAGAATCAGACCGGCGCCCACTGGGATGGCCTTCAGGAGGGAGTTCATGAGCACCACGTCGATCATCGAGGCCTCATCGACAATTACCAGATCAGCCTCGAGCGGTCTGTGCTGGTCCCGCTTGAACCGGCCATCCTTGGGGCTGAACTCCAGGAGGCGGTGGATGGTCTTGGCCTGCCGACCCGTGGCCTCGCTCATTCGCTTTGCCGCCCGTCCCGTGGGAGAGCAGAGCAGCATCCGGCGGTGTTTCTTCTCCAGGATCTGGAGAATACACCTCAGGATGGTCGTCTTGCCGGTACCAGGCCCGCCGGTGATGACCAGCACCTTGCGTATGAGAGCCTCACGAATCGCCTCCTTCTGTTGCTCCGCCAAGTGCAGCCTATTCACCTGCTCCGCCCAGAGGATGGCGCGTTCAATGTCGATGTCCGCAGGGGGCGCGTCACCTTCTTCAGCCAGGGCCAGCAGACGTCGAGTCACCCCTTCCTCCGCCGCATATAGCGAGGCGAGGTAGACCGCCACCCCTTGCGGCCCCGGTTCACAGATGACCCGCTCCTCGCGTCGAAGTCGTTCAACCGCCTGTGTCACCAGATCCTCGTCCACCTCCAGAATACCGGCGCTCGCCTTCGTGAGGCCGTCAAGGGGGTAGTACACGTGACCCTCCCCGGCCAGCTCGTTCAGGACATGGATCACGCCAGCCTCTACCCGGAGGGGCGAATGCGGCTCGATCCCAATCGCCTGGGCGATTCGGTCCGCGGTCTTGAATCCGATTCCGTAAATATCCTTGGCTAGCCGGTAGGGGTTCTCCTGGACTATCGCGATCGAGGATTTTCCGTAGGTCTTGAAGATCTTGGCGGCATAGGCGGAGGAGACGCCATGGCCCTGCAGGAAGATCATGACCTCCCGGATCTCTTTCTGCTCATCCCAGGCGGTCCGGATTCGCTGAAGTCGTACCTCGCCGATCCCATCCACCGTGAGCAGGCGGGAGGGCTCCTCCTCAATGATGCGCAGGGTGTCGATGTCGAAGGCCTCCACCAGTCTTCTGGCGAAGATCGGGCCGATCCCTTTGATGAGGCCGGAGCCCAGATACTTCTCGATGCCGGTGAGCGTTGCGGGGGCGATAGTCTCGAACGCCTCGACCTTGAACTGTTCGCCGTACCTGTTGTGCTGGATCCACTCGCCGGTCAGCTTGAGGGTCTCGCCTGGCGTGACGGTTGGCAGGTTTCCTACAATGGTGGCCAAGTCGCGCCGCCCAGGCACCTGGAGCCTGGCCACCACATAGTGGTTCTCTTCATTGACATAGGTGATCCGCTCCAGCGTCCCCTGGAGTGTATCGTATGACCGCGCAGGCATCAGGGCGCCGCTCCGACTTGAGGGTTTAGCCCGTCACCTCCTCGTACCAGGCCATCTGAACCGCCTCCAGCTTGGCCTCCGAGACGCCGTTAGGATCGTCGTCGAAATCCGCGAGCTCGGTGATCCACTTGTGCAGAGTGGTGAACGGGACCTCCAGGGGATCCTGCTCAGGATGAGACTGAATCAGGGCTTGCGCAATCTCGTACGTGTCGTTCCAATACAGGCTCATCTTCCTCAGCCTACCTCTACAAGGTCACCTTCGGGGCGTTAGCGTACCGCGCCGTCACAGTCGACCAGTCAATGACTCGAAAGAAGGTCTCGATATAATCGGCTCGCTTCAGCCCGTAGTCAATCATAAACGCATGTTCGAAGACATCCATGATCATCAAAGGGATTCCCCCGGCCAAATGCCCCGCGTCGTGCTCATTGATCCAGACATTACACGTTCGATTGGCGACCGGGTCAAGGCACAAGACCACCCACCCGATCCCCCTGATGGCGCCTGAGGCTTTAAAATCCTTCTGCCAATTGTCGTATGAGCCCCAGTCGGCTGCAAGCTTTTGAGACAATCCTGAGGCCGGGTCCAGCCCTTTTCCACCTTTCACCATATTCCCAAAATAGTACTCATGCAAGCGCATTCCGTTGAATTCCCAGCCAAATCGCCGCTTCAGTTCTGCGTATTCCGGAACGGCTATCTTGCCCTCTTTGAGCAGTTGATTCAACGCATCGGCTAGCTTATTGGTATTGGTCACATACCCCTGGTAGAGCGTAAAATGGTTTTTTAAGAGCTGATCACCCAATCCCTCGATCCCCAACAACTGCTCGTAATTCCTTGCCTCGTAAGCCATCGGTTGCTCCTCTCTGATGAACTGATAAGGGTTGACCCGTCTATCACCACGAGACGCTGCTGAGCTACCAGCGCGTGGGTAAAGCAACAAAAAGCCTTACTGGAAACGTGTTAGAATCTGCATTCAACCTCAATCTCCCGACCGCCCTTTCGGTCTCTCGCCAGCTTTATTGTACGCGAATGATACCGCAAAAGAGGAAAAAACGAAAGGGCGCAGGCCACTGATCACGTCATTCTAAGTGGGTGCTTCAGTTTGACGTGAGGGCACCTTTGTGTCTACCATATGGATGGTCCAGCTTTGACATGGGCCAGAGATTTGAACCAGCATGGGCGTAAAGCCCCACAGGAAGGAACAGATGCTCACGATCACTGAATCGGCAAAAAAGAAGCTTCTCGCGCTTATGGAGGCCGAGGGGCAGCCAGGTGTAGGGCTGCGTGTGGCGGTGACAGGGGGAGGCCCTGCGGGCCCCCGATACGAGTTGGCGTTCGCGACGGAGGAGGACAAAGAGGCCGGAGATACCGTGATCGACGCTGACGGTTTCAATGTGTATGTCGATGCGGAGAGCGCGCCCAAGCTGCAAGGTGCAACGGTAGACTTCCTCGATGGGGTCTACGAAAGCGGCTTTAAGATCGATAACCCGAACGTCGGGTGGAAGGATCCGATAGCGGCGGCCGTCCAGCGGGTGATAGATACTCGGATTAATCCGGGAGTGGCGGCGCACGGCGGATCCGTGACGCTCCTTGACGTTAAGGATGGCATCGCCTACATCACCTTCGGCGGTGGGTGTCACGGTTGCGGGATGGCCGACATGACATTGAAGCAGGGGGTTGCTGTAACGATCCAGGAGGCGGTTCCCGAGATCCGCCAGGTCCTCGACACGACCGACCATGCGGGTGGCACCAACCCGTACTACCAGGCGTCCAACAGAGGAGCTCCTCCCTGGTCTGACGAGCAACTAGACCCATTCAATCACTACTGACATTGCTAACCGGGCTTACCTGACATCTGGTCGACCGGCGGTCTTGTCGGCCAGCACCGTCTTGATATCGTTCACCATCACCTGGGGCACCAGGGAGCCCGTACTGTAGATGTTGCGGACATCTCCCAGCGGGTCCACCAGGAAGACCTTGAGGACATGACGGTATAGGCCGGTAAAGCGACCGCGCTCGTCGTAGACCTTGGCCCGATCCTGCCCGAAGCTTCTCAGCGTTGCCTTGAGTACGTGTTCCGAGGAGGCCGTCAGCAGATGCCAGAGTGACGACTCTGCCCCGAAGGCATGAGCGTATTTGGCAAGCTGAGCAGGCGTATCGCGCTCAGGGTCCAGGCTGATAGACAGCAGCACAGCCCTGTCTTGAAGGCCCTCCTGCACCAGCTTGGTCTGGAGTTCTCGGAGCGCCATACCGGCCAGTGGGCAGCCAAGCCGGTCGGAGCAGGTCGTGTAGATGAAGCTGACGACCGCCACCTTGCCGTGCATGAGCGAAGCGGTGTTGACGCGTCGCCCGGCGGCATCGATCAGAACGAAGGCCGGGACATGCCTGATCACAGGAAGGTCGTAGGTTCCGGCGGCCGGCGGGGTAAACTTGGGCGAGAACATACCCTGAATATAGGTATCCTCGATTCCCGGAATCTCGTGGGCCTTGACTGCCGAGAAATCTGACGAGATAAGGCTCGCCGCCATAAACGTGCCGATCAGCACAGACCAGCGCATGACTACTCAGCCTTGGCGCGCAGCCCCTTGCTCCCGAAGTTCATGAGGTGAGCCCGTCCCACCGAGTTGAAGTCCGTGGTGAACTTGTGCACGAGCTTCCCATTCTCCCACGCATAGGCTTTCAGCCAGTAGTCGCCCGGCTTGTCCCATTTCGAGAGCAGCGAGTTGGTGACGTAGAGGCGCGTGCCATCCCACGACTCGGACACCATGTTCGCCATCTCGCCAAGCTTCACCTGCTCGATCAGCTTGGCTTCGAAGGGATTGGAGATATCGTACGCTCGTAGCGCACCGTCCATAAATGAGGCGACATAGATCTTACTGTCGTCGGGGGCGATGCTGATATCGACGGGGAGCGTGTCACCGAGATCGGCGATGGCCTTGGTGGCCCAGGTCCCGTCCTCTTGCAGGTAGATGAGGACGAGCTGATGGGTGAGCGCCGTCGCCGTGAAGGCGTAATAGTGGTTCGGCATCAGCGCCCAGCGAAGCTCCAGTGGCGCGCCAGGAACCCGCAGGACCTGCAGCGGTTTCCGGGCATGGAAGTCCCAGACCACCACCGCATCGCCGAACTCCTTCATCGCGCTCGCATCCTTGACCAACTCGCCGAGAGGTCGCATGTAGTTCTTCTTGCCAGTGAAGGAGGAGGTGAGCATGCGGTTCAGGTTGATGTTGACCCGCACGTCATAGCCATAGGGCGCCTCCTTCGGCATCCAGATCGTCCGGATGAAACGCCCCTCGTTGGAGTACTCCGCCAGCCCCGTCCTGCCTGAGTTGTCCGTAGCATTCGAGAGGGCCGTGATGAGCATCCGCCCCGGCAGGGCATAGAAGGTGTGGGGGCCTACCAGGCCGCCGGTATCCTTTACGAAGCTCTTGATCGTTTTGATCAGCTTGGGCTTGGCCGGGTTCGCGGCTACGTCGAAGATGAAGATGAAGCTGTCGTCCAGACCTCCTGCCCACAGATACCGCCGGTCGTCGGTGAACCCGGTATGGTGAGCCTCGTGCTGCCCAGGGACGGGGGCCCGGTGGATGATCTGCCCGTAGGTCTTGGACTTGGGGTTCGCGTCAACGGTCACGAGGCTGTCGTTCCCATCGGCCACCCCCTTGACACCCAGCGTCCAGACATAGATGTAGTCCTCTTGCCCGGTGACCTTCGGGAGGAAGGGAGACTGGCAGGTTTCATCGGCTAGAGCAGGGCCACCCATCAGCATAACAGCCACGAGCCACAGCATTCCTGTCAGATGATATAGTTTTTTCATGCTCGTTCCTCTCTATCGGCTCTTTTGGATTGTCGCTACCCAAGCGTATTCTTTCATACCCCACCAACTCGGGTCAAGCCACGCTCCCACCATCGCTACCGTAGGCAACCTCACCGATCATCCCTTTTATAACTCCTTGATGCGGCAGGCATCGATTTTAACGGTCTTTTGATTTGACCGGACGCCTCCTCCGATCCTAAGTTGATACAAGGAAGGGGAGAGCGACGGAGGGAGATGATACTTGATCTCGTGTATCTGGGTGTGGCGCTCGCCTGCTTCGCGCTTTCGTGGGCGCTGATCAGGCTGTGCGCGCACCTGTAGAGATGGAGTGATACGATGCCTATGCTCGACGAAGAGATTAAATCGGCTGCATTCCAGCGGATTGCCGATTACCAGCCACCTCCCTCATGGCGCACGTGGCTCGTCGGCCGCCCGCTATCGAGCGCGGATGCGCCGCATCAAACCATCGGCAAGACGATCGGCCTGGCCGTCTTCGCCTCCGACGCGCTGTCGTCCACCGCCTATGCGACGGACGAGATTCTGTTTGTTCTGGCCGCGGTGGGGATTGCGGCCTTCGCGTACGCCCTCCCAGTCTCGCTGGCCATTGTCGCATTGCTCACGATCCTCACCCTCTCGTATGAGCAGACCATCCACGCCTATCCAGGCGGCGGAGGCGCGTACATTGTAGCCCGTGACAATCTGGGCGAGCTCCCGGCCCAGACGGCGGGCGCGGCGCTCCTCACGGATTACATCCTCACGGTATCCGTCTCTGTCGCGTCGGGTGTGGCCCAGCTCACCTCCGCCTACCCGTCCCTCTTTCCCTATCGGGTGGTGTTGTCGGTCGGTTTCATCCTCTTCATCATGCTGATTAACCTGCGGGGCGTCAGGGAATCGGGCGTCACCTTCTCCATCCCCACCTACTTCTTTCTTGCGATGATGTTCTCGACCGTCGGGATCGGCTTCTACCGCTACATGACGGGGAGCCTTGGCGCGGTCGTCAATCCGCCGTCCCTGCGAGCCCCCGAGATGGCCTCGGTGACGCTCTTCTTGATCCTCCACGCCTTTTCGAACGGCACCACCGCCGTCACGGGGGTGGAGGCTATCTCGAACGGCATCACCGCATTTAAGGAGCCCAAGAGCCGCAACGCAGGGATCACGCTGATTTGGATGTCGGCCATCCTGGGCACGCTGTTCTTGGGCATCACCTTCCTGGCGGTCAAGATCGGGGCCCTCCCTTCGGAAGGAGAGACCGTGATCTCGCAACTGGCCCGCACAGCATTCCAGGGACAGGGGCTGCTCTACCTGGCCACCATCGCGGGCACGACCCTCATCCTGATCATGGCCGCCAACACGGCCTTTGCTGATTTCCCCAGGCTGGGTGCCCTGCATGCCGGGGACGGCTTTTTGCCCAGGCAACTGACATATCGGGGGAGCCGCCTCGTCTTTTCGAGGGGCATCGTCGCCCTCGCCCTCATCGCCTCGCTCCTGATCGTGCTGTTCAAGGCGAGCGTGACGGCCCTGATCCCGCTGTACGCCATCGGGGTGTTCCTGTCCTTCACGCTCTCCCAGGCTGGGATGGCCCGTCGCTGGTGGAAGGTCGGCCACCTCGCACCTGGCCAGGAGGTGCAGGAGCGCGGCTCGACGCTCCGCTATGATCCGCGCTGGCCGCTCAAGATGGGGATCAACGGGTTCGGCTCGGTCTGTACGGCGGTCGTGATGCTGGTTTTCATCAGCACGAAGTTCCGTGAAGGGGCATGGATTGTTGTCCTGCTCGTGCCCGTACTGGTCGCGGTGTTCTTCGCCATCCACCACCACTACCGAGACCTGGCCGCGCACCTGTCGTTGGAGGACTTTGGCGCGCCCCAGCGCATGTCGCGGCACAGGGTGATCATGCCCATCAGCGGCGTCCACCGCGGCACCGTCGCCGCGCTCCGCTACGCCCGATCACTCTCCGACGACATCACGGCGGTCTACGTCTCCATGGATCCGGCTGAAGCCGAGCGGGTGCGCAGCAAGTGGGAATACTGGGGAGATGGGGTCCGCCTCATCGTCCTGCATTCCCCCTACCGGCTGTTCCTCGAACCTCTGGTTGGCTACATCGAGGAGATTGCCGCCCAGCGCCAGCCCAACGAGACCATCACCATTGTCGTGCCGCAGTTCGTGCCCCGCCGCCGATGGCAGAACCTGGTGCACAGCCAAGCGGCCTTATGGCTGCGAATGGCGTTGATGTTCAAGCAAGGGATCGTGATCACTGACGTCCCCTACCAACTCGAGTAATCACGTTGAGTCAGGAGGACCATCGTGCTGGATCTCATCTATGTAGGCTTGGCCCTCGCCTTTTTCGGGCTTTCATGGGGCCTGATCAAACTGTGTGAACGTCTCTAGGGAGGATGTATGGCACCACTCTACTGGCTGGGCGGGATTGTGGCCATCGGCCTGTTAATCTATCTCGTCGTCGCCCTGCTGAAACCGGAGGTCTTCTCGTGACCGCGAACGGCTACGCGCAGTTGGGTCTGTACCTCATGGTCCTGGTCGCCCTCGCCCGGCCCCTCGGCGCCTACATGGCCCGCGTCTATGAGGGCCGACCGTTCGGCCTCGATCGACTCCTTGGCCCGCTTGAACGGTGGATCTACCGCCTTTCGGGGGTCCGGGCTGACGACGAGATGCGGTGGCAGACATACGCATGGGCAATGATGTTCTTTAACCTCGCTGGGTTGCTGGTGGTCTATGCCCTCCAGCGGATGCAGGGTCTGCTTCCGCTCAATCCGCAGTCGCTCGGAGCCGTCTCGCCAGACTCCGCGTTCAACGCCGCCGTCAGCTTCGCCACGAACACGAACTGGCAAGGGTACGGAGGCGAGACCACGATGAGCTACCTGACCCAGATGCTCGCGCTCACCGTCCAGAACTTTGTGTCAGCCGCAACCGGCATGGCGGTTCTCGTGGCCTTCATCCGCGGCCTGGTGCGCCGCTCCGCCCAGACGGTCGGAAGCTTTTGGATCGACCTCACCCGCACCACCCTCTATATCCTCCTGCCGCTCTCGCTCGTCCTCGCCCTGGCGCTGGTGTCGCAGGGGGTCGTGCAGACGTTCGGGCCATACGCCAAGGCGAGCGTTGTCCAACCAACCATCTATGACGAGCCAGTGACCGACAAGGACGGGAAGCCCGTGCTCGATGAGAAGGGTCAGCCAGTGACGAAAAAGGCGAGGTTGACGGAGCAGGTGATCGCGCTCGGTCCCGTCGCATCCCAGGTCGCCATCAAGCAACTCGGGACCAATGGCGGGGGCTTCTTCAATGTCAATTCGGCGCATCCCTACGAGAACCCGACGCCTCTCTCGAACTTCCTCGAGCTGCTGGCGATCTTGTTGATCCCTGCGGCCCTCTGTCACACCTTCGGGGTCATGGTCAAGGACACGCGCCAGGGCTGGGCTGTCCTCGCGGCCATGACCATCATGTTCGTCGGCCTGCTCGCCCTCTGCGTCGGCGCTGAGCAAGGCGGAAATCCCCTGCTGACCAGATTGGGGATCGACCAGCACGCCAGCGAACTGCACGCGGGCGGCAACATGGAAGGGAAGGAGGTTCGCTTCGGCATCGTCAACTCGGCGCTGTGGGCCACCGCCACGACGGCTGCCTCAAACGGTTCGGCGAATGCGATGCACGACTCTTACACACCGCTGGGCGGCCTGGTTCCGATATGGCTGATACAGCTTGGGGAGGTCATCTACGGCGGCGTCGGCTCGGGGCTGTACGGCATGTTGGTCTTCGCCATCATCGCCGTATTCGTGGCGGGCTTGATGGTGGGGCGCACACCCGAGTATCTGGGGAAAAAAATCGAGGCCTACGAGATGAAGATGGCCTCCCTGGTGATCCTGATTCCTCCCGCCCTGGTGCTGCTTGGCACGGCTGTCGCCGTCGTCACCAGCGCAGGGAAGGCCGGCATCCTCAATCCTGGGCCTCACGGCTTCAGCGAAATCCTGTACGCCTTCTCGTCGGCCGGCAACAACAACGGGAGCGCCTTTGCCGGGTTAAGCGCCAACACGCCCTTTTATAACATCTCGCTGGGGGTTGTAATGTTCTTCGCTCGATACTGGCTGGCCATCCCGACGCTGGCGATCGCGGGGTCGCTCGCCGGCAAGAAGCTCGTCCCACCAGGCGCGGGGACCCTCCCCACCCACACCCCTCTCTTCGTGGTGCTCCTCATCAGCGTTGTGGTCATCGTCGGGGCGCTGACGTTTTTCCCGGCGCTCGCCCTGGGACCCATCGTGGAGCATCTGATCATGATGTCGTCATAGTCAGGAGAGATCTGATGGCCGCTCAAGGCAAGGCCCGCTCATTATTCGATCCAGCCATCGTGCGTCAGGCGGTGGTTGATGCCTTCCGCAAACTGGCGCCGCAGCGCCAGGTGCGCAACCCGGTCATGTTCGTAGTCTACATCGGCTCCATGCTGACAACGGGGCTGTTCATCCAGGCGTTGTTCGGCAGAGGCGAGGCGCCGGCCGGGTTCATCCTGGCGATCTCGGTCTGGCTCTGGTTCACGGTGCTCTTCGCCAACTTCGCCGAGGCGATGGCCGAGGGGCGTGGCAAGGCGCAGGCGGCATCGCTGCGAAAGGCGCGACGAGACGTCCAGGCCAAGCGCCTATCGCGTCCCGAGCGGGGCGGCGAGCACACGATGGTTCCGGCCACGGCATTGCGAAAGGGCGACGTGGTGCTGGTGGAGGCGGGCGATACGATCCCGGCCGATGGCGAGGTGATCGAAGGGATCGCCTCGGTGAACGAGGCGGCGATCACCGGCGAGAGCGCGCCGGTCATCCGCGAAAGCGGTGGCGACCGTAACGCGGTGACCGGAGGGACTCAGGTCCTCTCCGACTGGCTGGTCGTGCGGATCGCGGCGAATCCGGGTGAGGCCTTCTTGGATCGGATGATTGCGCTGGTTGAAGGAGCCAAACGTCAGAAGACGCCCAACGAGATTGCGCTCGACATCCTGTTGGCGGCGTTGACCATCATCTTCTTGCTCGCGACCGCCACCGTGCTGCCGTTCTCGATCTACAGCGCCGAAGTCGCCGGGCAGGGCAGCCCCGTGACGGTGACGGTCCTCGTCGCGCTGCTCGTCTGCCTGATCCCCACGACCATCGGCGGGCTGCTCTCGGCCATCGGCATCGCCGGGATGGACCGGATGATCCAGAAAAACGTCATCGCCATGTCAGGGCGCGCCGTGGAGGCCGCCGGCGATGTTGACGTCCTGCTGCTTGACAAGACCGGCACCATTACCCTCGGCAATCGCCAGGCCACCGCCTTTATGCCGTCGCAAGGGGTCGATGAGCGGGCCCTGGCGGATGCGGCCCAGCTCGCCTCGCTCTCTGACGAGACGCCCGAGGGCCGCTCGATTGTTGTCCTCGCCAAGGAGCGGTATGGCCTTCGCGAGCGCGACCTTCACGCCCTGGGAGCGACCTTCGTCCCTTTCACCGCCCAGACCCGGATGAGCGGGGTGAGCCTCAATGGTCGTGAGATCCGCAAGGGCGCCGCCGACGCCATCGAGGCGTATGTGAGACGCCTCGGGGGGAAGTTCCCGCCCGACGTTCGCGCCAAGGTGGACGCGATCGCCAAGCAAGGCGCGACCCCGCTGGTGGTCGCCGACGGGGTCAACGTGCTCGGCGTCGTGCAGCTCAAGGACATCGTGAAGGGCGGTATTCGAGAGCGGTTCCTTGAGCTGAGGGGCATGGGGATCAAGACGGTGATGATCACCGGCGACAACCCGCTGACGGCGGCCGCGATTGCGGCGGAGGCAGGCGTGGACGAGTTCCTGGCTGAGGCGACGCCGGAGGCGAAGCTCACGCTGATCCGCGAGTTGCAGGCGCAGGGCCGCCTGGTGGCGATGACGGGCGATGGGACCAACGACGCCCCGGCGCTCGCCCAGGCGGACGTCGCGGTGGCGATGAATACCGGGACGCAGGCGGCGAAAGAGGCCGGCAACATGGTGGACCTCGATTCGAACCCAACGAAGCTGCTGGAGGTGGTCGAGACGGGCAAGCAGATGCTCATGACGCGGGGGGCACTCACGACCTTCAGCATCGCCAACGACGTGGCCAAGTACTTCGCGATCATCCCGGCGGCCTTTGCGACCACCTACCCGGCGTTGGGTGCGCTGAACATCATGCGGCTCGCCACGCCGGCGAGCGCCATCCTCTCGGCCGTCATCTTCAACGCGCTGATCATTGTCGCGCTGATCCCGCTGTCGCTTCGCGGGGTCCGCTATCGGGCGGTCGGCGCGGCCGCGCTGTTGCGGCGCCACCTGTGGATCTACGGGGCTGGGGGGCTCGTGGCGCCGTTCATCGGGATCAAGCTCATCGATCTCTTGCTCCTGGCCTTTCCCTAAGTCGAGTCAATGGCGTCGCCAGACAGGGGAATGGATGGTATGCGCGCGCATCTGAGACCGGCGATCGTCTCGCTGGCGTTCTTCACGATTCTCACGGGGCTCGTCTATCCGCTCATCGTCACGGGTATCGCCCAACGGCTCTTCCCGAGTCAGGCCAATGGCAGCCTCATCGTCCAGGCAGGCAAGGCCGCGGGTTCCGCGCTCATCGGGCAGCCGTTTGACGACCCCAAATATTTCTGGGGCAGGGCATCCAGTACCGCTCCCTTCCCGTACAATGCCGGGGCCTCCTCAGGATCCAATCTCGGTCCAACGAATGAGGCGTTACGGAAGGCCATCCGGTCGCGCATCGAGGCCCTGCGTGCGGCCGATCCGAACAACCAGGCCCCTATCCCAGTGGATCTGGTCACGGCGTCAGCCAGTGGACTGGACCCGCACATCAGTCCGGCTAGCGCTCTCTATCAGGTCCGGCGAGTCGCCCGGGCGCGCGGGCGGGACGAAGCCACGGTGCGACATCTCGTCGAGCAGCACATCGAAGGGCGCCAGCTCGGCATCTTGGGCGAGCCGCGAGTCAACGTGCTACAATTAAATTTAGCGCTGGACGCGATGAGATAGCACGGCCCGATCGAGTCATACCCTTATGTCCGAACATCGTCCCGACCCTGAGGCCCTTCTGGCTCGCGTGAAGGAGGAAGAGGCGCGTGAGAAGCGCGGCAGGCTGAAGGTCTTCCTGGGCGCGGCCCCAGGTGTCGGCAAGACCTACGCCATGCTCGAAGCCGCTCGCGAACAGCGCGCCGAGGGCGTGGATGTCGTGGCCGGCTGCGTGGAAACCCACGGCCGGGCAGAGACCGAGGCTCTGCTCGATGGGTTCGAGATCCTCGCCCCTCGTTGCCTCGAGTATCGGGGCACGACCCTCAAGGAGTTCAATCTCGACACCGCGCTCACCCGCCACCCCGCCGTGATCCTGGTCGATGAGCTGGCGCATACCAACGCACCGGGCGCCCGACACACGAAGCGCTGGCAGGATGTCATGGAACTGCTCGACGCCGGGATCCACGTCTACACCACACTCAACGTCCAACACCTCGAGAGCCTCAACGACGTCGTCACCAAGATCACTGGAGTGATCGTCCGCGAAACGATTCCCGACTCGGTCCTCGAGCAGGCCGATGAGATCGAGCTGATCGACCTGCCCCCTGACGACCTGCTCCAGCGCCTCAAGGAAGGCAAGGTCTACGTCCCGGAGCTGGCGAAGGAGGCGATCGACAACTTCTTCCGGAAAGGCAATCTGACCGCGCTTCGGGAACTGGCGCTCCGGTGCACGGCCGACCGGGTGGACGCGCAAATGCGCGCCTATATGAGTGACCAGGCCATCCCCACGACCTGGCCCGTCACGGAGCGGCTGATGGCCCTGGTCAGTCCGAGTCCCCATGCGGCCCAGACCGTCCGGGCCGCCAAGCGGATGGCGGCGGCGCTGCGAGCGGAATGGATCGCGGTCTATGTCGAGACCCCAGCGTACGCTCGGTTGCCCGAGGCGGACCAAAGGCGCGTTGTCGAGAATCTCCGGCTGGCTGAGGCGCTTGGGGCGGAGGCGGTGACCTTAAGCGGGTTGCGAGCCAATGAGAGTGAGGAGGTCCTGCGGTACGCCAAACAGCGTAACGTCACCAAGATCATCCTGGGCAAGCCGACCCGCTCGCTGTGGAAGCGGATCATGGCGGGCTCCATCGTGGACGCCCTCGTACGCGGTAGCGGCGGCATCGACATCTACATCATCAGCCGGGAGGTGATCCCTCATGTGCCGGTGGCCCGGAGAAGCCCTGCCCGCAAGCCGGATTGGGCAGCCTACGGCCGCGCCGGGGCCGCCGTCACGCTGTGCACCGCACTGGCCTTCCTGATGTTCCCTTATTTTGAGCTGTCCAATCTCATCATGGTCTACCTGCTCGGGGTCATCGGGGTCGCGGCTCGCGCCGGACCCGGTCCCTCGGTCCTCGCGTCTATCCTCAGCGTGGCGGCCTTCGATTTCTTCTTTGTGTCGCCCTATTTTACCTTTGTTGTGGCCGACGCCCAATATCTCGTCACGTTTGGTGTCATGCTCGTCGTCGCGCTCCTCACCAGCGGGCTTACGGTGCGTATCCGCGCCCAGGCGGAGACCGCGCGACAGCGTGAGCGGCGGACAGCGGCGCTGTACGCGCTGAGTCGGGAACTGGCGAGCACGCGGGGGGTGGAAACCGTCCTGCGGGCCGCCGTGCGACACATCGCCGAGGTGTTTGGCGGCCAGGTGGCCGTGCTGATCCCCGACCCGAGTGGCCATCTCAGTCTGCAGACCTCTCTCGCAGCCAAGTTCGAGATCACCACCTCTGAGCTCGGGGTGGCCCAGTGGGTGTACGAGCATGGGCAGATGGCCGGATGTGGGACGGCCACCCTCCCCGGGGCCAAGGCGCTGTATCTACCGCTGGTCGCGTCACAGGGAACGCTGGGCGTGCTGGGGCTGCAGCCGGCGGAGCCCCACGCGCTCGAGGCGCCAGAGCAGCTCCATCAGCTTGAGACGTTCGCCAACCAGACCGCCCTCGCTCTCGAGCGCACCCAGCTCGCCGAGGCTGCTCAAGAGGCCCAGGTCCGTGCAGAGGCTGAGCGGCTGCGCAGCTCGCTCCTGAGCTCAGTGTCCCACGATCTCAGGACGCCCTTGGCGACCATCACCGGGGCGGCGAGCAGCTTGCTGGAAGGTGGCACGAGGCTGGATGCGCCGACCCAGAGAGACCTGCTCGAATCGCTCTCCGAGGAGGCCGAGCGCCTCAATCGCCTGGTGAACAACCTGCTCGAGATGACGCGGCTGGAGTCGGGAACCCTCCAGGTCCGAAAAGAGTGGTACCCGCTGGAGGAGGTCGTCGGCGCCGCGTTGAGCCGCCTGGCGAAGCTCTTGCGTGACCGCCCGCTGACCACTTCTTTGCCGGCCGATCTGCCCCTCGTGCCAATCGACGATGTCCTCCTCGAACAGGCGCTGATCAATCTGCTGGACAACGCCATCAAGCACACGCCGGACGACAGTCCGTTGGAGATCACGGCCTGGGCGGAGCAAGGGGCCGTCACCGTGGAGCTTGCCGACCGCGGTCCCGGGCTGCCGCCTGGCGACGAAGAGCGGGTGTTTGACAAGTTTTACCGTGGTCCGGAGCGTACATCGCGCGGCGCGGGTCTTGGGCTTGCGATCTGCCGGGGCATCATTGAGGCGCATGGCGGCCGCATCTGGGCCGAGAACCGGCTGGGGGGCGGCGTGGCGTTCCGCTTTACCATCCCTCTGACCGGGACACCTCCAGAGCTGGAAGGCGCCGATGTCTGAGATGCCAGAGAGTCGGGTACCAGCAGCCGACGCGCTCGGACCGGGCGGACCGGCCGTCGTGCTCATCGAGGATGAACGACCGATTCGCCGATTTCTCCGCGCCACCCTGATCAGTCAGGGGTACCGCCTCTTTGAGGCGGCCACTGGTGAGGAGGGCTTGGCGGAGGCGGCCGCGCACCCACCCGACGTCGTCATCCTCGACCTCGGTCTGCCTGACATCGACGGCCTCGAGGTCATCCGCCGGCTTCGCGAGTGGACTGCCGTGCCGATTATCGTGCTGTCGGCGCGAGGCCAGGAACGCGACAAGATCGCTGCACTGGATGCGGGCGCGGATGACTATGTGAGCAAGCCCTTCGGAGTCGGCGAGCTGCTGGCGCGCATGCGAGTCGTGCTCCGGCACGCGGCGCGCAATCCCACAGAGGCGACCGACCCTACGTTCGCCGTAGGCGACCTTCACGTGGACCTGGAGCTCAGGCGGGTTGCAGTCGCCGGAAGGCAGGTTCACCTTACGCCCATCGAGTACAGACTGCTGACCACCCTCATTCACCATGCGGGAAAGGTGGTGACCCAGCAACAATTGCTGAAGGAGGTCTGGGGGCCCCAGTGCACTGAGCAGGCGCACTACCTCCGGGTCTACGTCGCCCAGCTTAGACGGAAGCTCGAAGCCGACCCGGCGCGTCCGCGCTATCTGCTGACCGAACCAGGCGTGGGCTACCGCTTGGCATCTGAATAGCCGCAGGAGGCTAGTCCAGTTCGTTGTCCAGGCCTTCCAGGGCCAACGCCGCGAAGGTCTCGGCCAGCCCCGCTGTCAATCGGGTCAGCTCCGGATAGGCCAGCTTCTCGGAAGTGTCTTGGCTCGTATGGTAGCGCGGGTAGAAGTCAGATCGCGCTGGTCTCGATCCTGATCGATGTGGGGCTTGTTGCGACCATTCTCCATTCTTAGATAATTTTACACCAGAGGGTGGGCTATTCTTATTTTAAACCTTCAACAGAAAGGGGGAGGATATGAGGCAGGTCACCGCACTGGGTTTGGCATTGCTTCTTATTGCGCACAGCACGGCAAGCTGGGCGGGGTCAGGGGCGTAAGAAAGTACGCTGTCACAAATCGGGACAGGGGTGGGAAGTGCGATAGGGACGATGGTCTATTTTCCGTTTAAGGCGGCCTTCTGCATTGGCGGGGGAATCGCGAGCGGCTTTACGTTGATCTTTGCTGGTCGCGATAACGCCAACAAGGTGGCCGGTACCGCCTGTCGAGGAACTTGGGTCATCACACCTGATGTCGTCAAGGGGAAGGAGCCGGTAAAGTTTGCGGGTGATCCCTCTGCGCGATAGTGGAGAGCGCGCCACCGCCCTCGCCGCGAAGCTTGGCAGTCAGTGGTTGTTCAAGGTGGGCTCGACGGCGTGCAGCAATCAGTGGGCAACGCCACTGCGATAAAAGTGGATCTGCGCCTTCTCGATTGTCGCTAACCCCTCCGGGATCTCGTGGTTTATCAGGGCCAGGAAGGCCTCCAATTTCTCCTGCGTGTCCACGATTTCGATCACCACGGGCAGATCCTCAGAGAGGCGTTCGATCTTGAACGTGTGGAGGCGGCTGTGGGCTCCGTAGCCCATGATCCCGCGCAACACCGTGGCGCCAGCCAGGCCGTGTTCCCGTGCCTTCAGGACGATCCACTCGTACAGCGGCTTCCCATCGCGTTTATCGGTTTCACCGATGAAGATGCGCAGCAGAGAGCCTTCTTGCGGGAGGATCATGACTCACCTCCAGATGAGAAAGGCGGCGGCCCTGCCGGCCCACACCGCCCCCAGCCCACACGCGATCTGGGCAAGCACATTCGCACTGGCGAGCCACCGCTCGCCATTCCGTACAAGGTTCATGGTTTCGTTGCTGAAAGCGGAAAAGGTCGTAAACCCACCAAGGCAGCCGATGACCAGGAAGGCCCTGGTGTCCGCCGTAAAGGCCCCACGCGATTCGGCGAGGTGCGAGAGGGCGCCGACAAGCAAGCAGCCTAGCACGTTTACCAGCAGGGTCCCGTACGGAAATACCTCGCTCCGCATCAACGTCTGTACGGCGCCGCTCAGCAGATACCTGGCGACCGAACCGGAAAAACCGCCGATGCCGATTAGTAGGATTCTGGTCATATGGGATTCTCAGGGGCGCTAGAGGCGCTCTCTCACAGTTTTCCTGGAACAGGATTGTGGATCGAGGCAATTATACCGAACTAAGGGCTTGAACGTACAGCTTTTTGCCTGGCGACAAAGGGATTGCCCTTGAACCTCTACCCTCGCACTTCCCCCTTGGCAAACGCCACCAGGCATGCTAGAGTATCTCGAAACCGCAAGAGCAAGATCGATCGAGACCGTGACGCGGCCCGATCGAGTGTCGAGCTGGGACGTGTCAGCA
>Ga0080064_1001439_pt1 | contig 48045 bp, 54 predicted proteins | sample Subgrocontami54m_FD_69260 | JGI IMG/M metagenome (GOLD analysis project Ga0080064, IMG submission 69260) | Subsurface groundwater microbial communities from S. Glens Falls, New York, USA - GMW46 contaminated, 5.4 m (SPADES assembly) (version 2) ...
GGGGGGGGTGGGGGGGGGGGTGGGGGGTCAGTAGCGCCGCAGGTGACGAAAGTCCGCCCCCTCCCCCGGCTCGCCTCACTTCGTTCGGCGATCCACCCTCTCCCTCAAGGGGAGAGGGAAGACAGTTCGCGGTACGGCCGCATCTCAGATTCAATTTTCAAACAGCCAACGCTTCTTTCTTCGTCATGGCCGGGCTTGTCCCGGCCATCTCGCTTAGGAGGGCAACGCTCTGCGTCCCTAAGCGGGATCGCCGGACCAAGTCCCGCGATGACGAACGGAGACATAGCTCTGCCGGCCCTGTTCTTTGCGGCGCGGGCGCGCCGTTCACCCTTTTTCCTTTCCCTCGAAAGGGGAATGGAGCGCCGGGGAGGCGCCAAGGGCGCTGGCGCAGCGCCCTTTAGCGGGGATTGACGGACCCCGCCGCGCGTCTGGCGAGACGCGCGAGCCCTGGCGAAGGGCCCGGCGCCTCCCCGGCGCTCCACATGCGGCGCATGATCCGCGCCGCAGCCCGCTCCGCATCGGACGTCTCTAGATGACGTCCCTCAGCGAACCGGGCGGAGCAAAGATAAGGGCGGTTTGGAGCGCGGGGATAAGTTTATTTGCGCGTCATGCCCAGCCTTGTGCCGGGCATCTCGCTAGGAGCGCACTGCGTCCCTGATCGGGATGGCCGGGACAAGCCCGGCCATGACGGCAACCCATTGTCATCCCGGACGGCGAGGCCTTTTGCCCGGCTCTGTGTGCCCAAAGGACACAGTACCATTGGCCAAATTGGTGATATGATCCCTGCGGTTGAGATTGAAAGATTCAGTACATGAGTTTCAAGCCAACCGAGATCGCGACAATGATTGTTGCGGGCATCGCGCTGACGGGCGCGATCATCGCCGCCGCCTTCACCTACACCGAACGCAACAGGGACGTGATCGCGGTCGCGAAAGAAGCGAGCCCGCAGGAATTGAATGCCAGACTCGTCGAGATTGGCATCGCCATCCTGCGCGCCGATCCGAAAGAGGCGCAGACCAACGCCACGCGGGAATGGGCGATCAGGCTGATCGAGACTCATTCCGGGCAGCCCTTCTCCGATCAAGCCAAGAGCGAGCTGCTCAACAACAGGCTGCGGTGGGAAACCCCCGCGTCTTACGGGCAACCGGCGGATTTGACGTTCAGCATCGATGACGCGCGGCCGAGGCCTCTGCCGAGGAGGTAGGCGGCGATCACGCTGGATCGGTACCTAAGGCCTCTTGCTTGGCTGCCGCCGCGTAGAGCGCCCGCCCGAATACATAATACGAGGGGCCGTAGGCACCCATTCCATCCCTTAAGGCCTCCTATAGAACCCGCGTGGTGGCTGACTTTATGGATTTAATCCTTGATAGCCCTTGAAGAACATATAGAGAACATTGTAAAAGGGAACTGATTGCAAGCACGGGTTCGGTGACAATGACGCATGGCGAATCAAACCATCGTTCCTCCGGACATCGCTGCGCGCTACGAGGTTCACGAATGGCGCAATGGCTTGGCGATTTTATCGGCGGCGCATCCGGAGGAATGGAAGGACATTCTGACAGTCCTCAAGCGCTTTCGACTCCTCAAGAGCGAGATTCTTCAACCAGGTGGATCAAAGGGGCTGATCTCCAGCAACCTGGATTCCCACTTCACAAAACTTGGTTGGGTCGAAAAATCGTTCGACACGCGCATTGTCGTGGACAAGTCGGAATACATTACGCCGACCCACAAGGTGGATTGCTACAAGAACCGGGTGGCGCTCGAAGTCGAATGGAACAACAAGGATCCCTTTTTCGACCGCGACCTGAACAACTTTCGTCTGTTGTTCGATCTGCGAGCAATTGACGCTGGCGTCATCATCACACGGTGCACCGAACTGCAGAAGATATTCAACCAACTCGGCAGGGGTCCAAGCTTTGGTAACTCCACAACCCACATGGCGAAACTATTGCCGCGGCTTGACGGCGGAAGCGGAGGCGGCTGTCCCGTCGTCGTCTTTGGAATTCGCGGAGCCTGTTATGTCGAAGACTAACGGCCATGCGATAACGGCTGGGGACGACCTTTTGCGGTTTGTCGGCAAGCGGCGTTTCGCCACCATCCTCGCCGATCCGCCGTGGCAGTTCACTAACCGCACCGGCAAGATGGCTCCCGAGCACAAGCGGCTGGCGCGTTACGGTACCATGAAGCTTGATGAGATCGCAGCTTTGCCGGTGGCTGAGATCGCCGCTCCGACATCGCACCTTTATCTCTGGTGCCCGAATGCGCTACTGCCGGAAGGGCTCGCGGTGATGAAAGCCTGGGGCTTCAATTACAAATCCAATATCGTCTGGCACAAGGTGCGCAAGGACGGCGGCTCCGACGGGCGCGGCGTCGGCTTCTATTTCCGCAATGTGACGGAGCTAGTGCTATTTGGTGTGCACGGGAAGAACGCCCGCACACTTGCGCCAGGGCGGCGGCAAGTGAATTTACTAGCGACCCGCAAGCGCGAGCATTCGCGCAAGCCCGATGAGCAGTACGACATTATTGAAGCATGCAGCCGTGGTCCTTTCCTCGAATTATTCGCGCGCGGCACGCGCAAGGGATGGGCGACGTGGGGCAATCAGGCGGACGAAAATTATCGGCCGACCTGGAAGACGTATGCGCACCACTCGCGAGCGGTGAATTTGATCGCTGCGGAATAGAGTTTCACGTCTTTCCCCTTCCTTGCCTCCGTTTCCCCCCTTCGCTATAACCCGCCTCACGTCCGCGGCCCCGACACCCCTGGAGGCTGGCCGCGGCGAAATGGCCGCATAAGCGGCTGTTTTCATTAGAGAACTAAGGATCGAAACCATGGCCACCGTCAGAGAGCTAAAGGCGACGGCGCGTCCGAAGAGCGGCAAGGGGGCCGCCCGGGCCGAGCGTCGCACCGGCCGCGTGCCGGGCGTTATTTACGGCGACAACAAACCCCCCATCACCGTCTCGCTCGATCATGCCGAGCTGCGCCTGCGCATCTATGCCGGCCGCTTCCTCACCACGATCTATGACATCGAGCTCGACGGCAAAAAGCATCGCGTGATCCCGCGCGACTTCCAGCTCGACCCGGTGAAGGATATTCCCATCCATGTGGATTTCCTCCGGCTCGGCGAAGGCGCGACCATCCGCGTGAACATTCCCGTGCACGTGAAGGGCGCGGAAAGCTCGCCGGGCGTGAAGCGCGGCGGCGCGGTCAATATCGTGGCGCACACCATCGCGGTGCGCGTGCGCGCCGACGCCATTCCGGAATACATCGAAGTGGATGTGAGCGATCTCGACATCAACCACTCGCGCCACTTGAACGAGATCACGCTGCCACCGGGCTTGCAGGTGCTGGAAGCCGCCGACGCGACGCTGGTCACCATCGTGCCGCCGTCGGGCTACGCGGAAGAAATGAAGGCCGCCGCAGAAGCCGCCGCTGCCGCTGCCGCCGCCGCCGAAGCGGCCGCTGCTGCCGCTGCCGCGGTTCCGACCGGTGCGCCGGGCGCTACGCCCGCGGCTCCGGCCGCTGGCGCTGCCCCCGCGAAGGGCGCTGCTCCCGCAAAGGGGCCCGAGAAGAAGTAAGCTCGGCCAGTGTCACACTAGACTGCCCGCCGCTTCGCGCGGCGGGCAGCGGGGTTCTTGGCCATGCTGCTCCTCGTCGGGCTCGGCAATCCGGGCAGCCAATACGTCCGCAACCGCCACAACATCGGCTTCATGGCGGTGGAGGCGATTGCGCGCAAGCACGGCTTTGCGCCGTGGAAGCGGCGCTTCCAGGGCGCGACGGCGGAAGGCACCATCGCGGGCGAGCGCGTGCTGCTGCTGCTGCCTGGCACCTACATGAACGAGAGCGGGCGCGCGGTGGGCGAGGCCGTCAATTTCTACCGGCTGCAGCTCAGCGATGTGGTGGTGTTTCAAGATGAGATCGAACTGCCGCCGGCGAAAGTGCGGGTGAAGACCGGCGGCGGCAACGCCGGCCACAACGGGCTGCGCTCCATCAGCGCGCATGTGGGCAACGAGTATCGCCGCGTGCGGATCGGCATTGGCCATCCCGGCGTCAAGGAGCTGGTGCATTCCCACGTGCTGGCGGATTTCACCAAGAGCGACATGGAATGGGTGGAGGCGCTGTGCGGCGCGATCGCGGACAACGCGGAGCTCCTGGTGCGCGGCGAGGACGCGACGTTCCAGAACAAGGTGCATCTCGCCATGGCGGCGAAGGGATTTGGGGATGAGAAGGACGCGGACGAATGAATAATGTGCCCGTCACCCTGAGGTGCTCGGCGCGTTTCGCCGAGCCTCGAAGGGCGACGGCCCGGGCCGTGCATCCTTCGAGGCTCGCTTCGCTCGCACCTCAGGATGACGGATTTATCTTTGTAATCGGATCAACAAGAGCAATTCCATGGGATTCAAATGCGGCATCGTCGGCCTGCCGAATGTGGGCAAGTCGACGCTCTTCAATGCGCTGACGGAAACGGCGGCCGCGCAGGCGGCGAACTATCCGTTCTGCACCATCGAGCCGAACGTGGGCGAGGTGGCGGTGCCGGACCCGCGGCTCGATATGCTGGCGAAGATCGGCAAGTCGGCGCAGATCATCCCGACGCGGCTGACCTTCGTGGATATCGCGGGGCTGGTGCGCGGCGCCTCGAAAGGCGAGGGGCTCGGCAACCAGTTCCTCGCCACCATCCGCGAGGTGGACGCCATCGCCCATGTGGTGCGCTGCTTCGAGGACAGTGACGTGACGCATGTGGAAGGCAAGATCGATCCCATTGCCGACATCGACACCATCGAGACCGAATTGATGCTCGCCGATCTCGACTCGCTGGAGCGGCGCGCCGACGCGCTGGAGAAGAAGGCGAAGCAGAACGACAAGGAAGCCAAGGAAACGCTGGCGCTGGCCAACCGCGCGCTAGTGCTATTGCGCGAGGGCAAGCCGGCGCGGCTGGTCGAACGCAAGCCGGAGGAGGAGAAAGCCTTCGCCATGCTCGGCCTGATGACGTCCAAGCCGGTGCTCTATGTCTGCAACGTGGACGAGGCGTCAGCCGCGACCGGCAACGACTATTCCCGCAAGGTCGAGCAGCGCGCCAAGGAAGAAGGCGCGGTGGCGGTCGCCATCTCCGCGCAGATCGAAGCGGAGATTGCCGTCCTGTCGCGCGAGGAACGCGAGGGGTTCCTGGCCACGCTCGGCCTGAAGGAGCCGGGCCTCGACCGGCTGATCCGCGCCGGCTACGAACTGCTGCACCTCGTGACTTATTTCACCGTCGGCCCGAAAGAAGCGCGGGCCTGGACGATCACCAAGGGCACCAGGGGTCCAGCGGCGGCAGGTGTCATTCATACCGATTTCGAGCGCGGCTTCATCCGCGCCGAGACGATTGCCTATGACGATTACGTGGCGCTCGGCGGCGAGGCGGGCGCGCGCGACGCCGGAAAGTTGCGGCTGGAAGGCAAGGACTATGTCGTCGCCGACGGCGACGTGATGCATTTCAGGTTTGCGACATGATGCAAATACCGTCACCCTGAGGTGCGAGGCGGCACGGCCGCCGAGCCTCGAAGGGTGCGGCGCCGTCGCCCTTCGAGGCTCGCCGCTATCGCGGCTCGCACCTCAGGGTGACGGAAAACTTATTTCACATATCCCCGCGCTGCCGAATCGCGCCGAGATGCTCGCTGATGCGGAAGACGATGAGGATGAATTCCGCCACGATGCGCGCGAAGATCACGCCGATCACCACGCCGAGCAGACTCATGATGACCAGGATCAGGCCGACGAAGGGGTTCATCACCATCGCCGAGAGTCCCGAGCCGACGCCCGAGAGTCCGAACAGCACCGAGACCGCCACGGCGAGCCAATAAAATATCTTGATGATGGAGGGCGTGATGAACCGCTCCCATTGGAACAGGTCGGATAAGTCGAACATTTGCTTCTCCATTCATGAAAAGCGCATGCCGCGCCGGGCGAGTCGCGAAGACTGCACCGCGCACCGGAACGGGTCAATCAACGGCGGCGGCGGTTGACGGCGTGTAAAGGCGGCCCTAGGCCATCGCCATGACGGTTCCGGGGGAAGTGGCAAGTTCCGCCATCACCAAGAGCGAAGAGCGCCGCGCGGCGGGGGTCGCCTGCGGCGCACATGCGCTGCATGACGGCTATACCGATCTCATCTACGTTCTGCTGCCGGTCTGGCAGGCCGAATTCGGCCTCGCCTACGCGGAACTTGGCCTGCTGCGCGGGCTATTCACCGGCGCCATGGCGGCGTTGCAGATTCCCGCCGGCTGGCTGGCGGCGCGGCTGGGAACGGCGCCGTTGCTCGCAGGCGGCACCGCGCTGGTCGGCGCGGCCTTTTGCTTCGCGGGCGTGAGCGGTGGAATCGCCGCGCTGGCCACAGCGTTGTTGATCGGCGGCATCGGCGCGAGCACGCAGCACCCGCTCGCCGCCGCCCTCGTCGCCCGCGCTTTTGCCGGGCCGCGTTCGCTGAAGGCTCTCGGCACGTATAATTTCGCCGGCGACATCGGGAAGATGACGCTGCCAGCGGTGGCGGGCTTGCTGCTGCTGTGGATGCCGTGGCGTCCGGCCGTCGCGTTGCTCGGCGCACTCGGCATCGGCGCGGCGGTTTTGATCCTCACGCTCACGCCGCGGTTCGCGGCGGAGAAAAGAGCGGCGCATGCGCCCGCCGCATTGGGCGCGACCGGCTCCGCACGCACGCGCTTCGGCTTTCCCGTCCTGTTGTTGATCGGCGTTTTCGACAGCAGCACGCGCATGGCGTTCCTGACCTTCCTGCCTTTCCTGCTGGTGGCGAAGGGCGCGAGCGTGGCAACGATCGGCTTCGCGCTCACGCTTGTGTTCGCGGGCGGCGCGGTGGGCAAGCTGGTCTGCGCTTTCATCGGCGCGCGTCTGGGCGTGATCGCAACCGTTTGGCTGACGGAAGGATTGACCACGGTGACCATCGTGGCGCTGCTGCCGTTGCCGCTCGAAGCGTCGCTGGTGCTGCTGCCCATCGTCGGCATCGCGCTCAACGGCACGTCCTCGGTGCTCTACGGATCGGTGCCGTTGTTTATCGAACCTGCGCGCCACACGCAGGCCTTCGGCATTTTCTACACGGGAACGATAGGCGCGGGTGCGATCGCGCCGGCCGTCTTTGGTCTGCTCGGCGACGCCTTCGGCATCACCGCCGCGCTAATTGTTGTTGCCTGCACGGCGCTCATCACGTTGCCTCTCGCGGCAGCGTTAAGATCTTCCTTCACATCGGCATCCGCTTAATAACGGAACAATTGCCACCTTCCGGCATTAAATGGTCACGCAGTGAATCACGGCCCGGACCGTGGGGCGGCAGGGTATGCCTCCGCCAATCTCAAAGCAGGAGGAAATGTCATGAGGAAATTCGCCTTTATAATGGCTGCCGCCGTATGTCTGACCGCGGGCTCCGCGCTCGTTACGGATACGGCGTCCGCTCAGTCCGTCACCATCGGCATCGGCGAGCGTGATCATTGGCGGGACCGTGACCATCGCCGTGACGGGTGGAATCGCTGGGATAACGGCTACCGCTCATACGGCCGCGATTGCCGCATGGTCACGGTCACCACCCGCACCAAGCTTGCCAATGGGCGTGTGATTATCAAGAGGACTCAGCGCTGCAGATAACAGGCAGTCAGAAATGACAAGAAAATGGCCCCCCAGCGGGGCCATTTTCTATGGGATATTGCCGCGAACCTGGCGGCTCACGGCCGCGGGCAGCACGTCGAGATAGGGCCCCATGAAAAAGGCGTGGCCTGATCCCTCGCCATAAAGCCGGTCATGCGCGTCGATCATCGCCCGCATCGGCTCGAGGCACACAGACATCGACAGGACGATGAGCTCGTTCATGTCGCCGGGTTGCATGGAGCTCTGGAATTTCGGATCGGCGGCGATCGCGCGCACGATGCAGTCGGTGGCGGAACGGATCAGCGGCTGGATCACCGCATCTTTTTGCTGCGACGACATCTGTATGCGCGCGGCGGTGTCGCTCAGCGACGCATGGTTGGGCTCTACAGCCACGGCGACCACCAGGGATAGACCGACGATCGTCCCCACAATCATTTCCGCCCCCGCCCAGCCGGCGATTTGCAGCCGGCCACCCGTAGCGCAGGCCGCTCCCGGGAAACATCCCGAAAATAGGCGAACCAGCGCCGGAATCCGGCGCTATCCACTGTTTTCGCGCGTTCGATGCAACGAATTGGCTCTTCCGTGGTTGTTACAGGTCGCAAAAGCGACCCAGGGAGGAAGCCATGAGGAAAGGGCTGCGCCAGGCGGCGGTCGCGCTCGCGTTGTTTGGCTCGATCGGACTTTCGGTTGCTCAGGAGGCCAATCCCGCGGCGGAGGCCAATCCGGCCGCCGTTCCCGATCTGAAACTGACTCCGGCGCAAAAGCAGACGATCTACTCCAGCATCAGCAATCAGAAGCAAAAGGAAACGGCGCCGCCCACTTTCCGCGCCGCGGTAGGCGCCATCGTTCCGCCTAACGTGGAATTGCAACCCATGCCAAAGGCAATCGTCGATCTCATGCCGGCGGTGAAGGACTATCAATACGCCATGGTGGCCAACCAAGTGCTGCTGGTCGATCCGAAGGACAAGAAGATTGTCGACATCATCAACTAATCCAGGTGCGCAATGGCGACCAACAACAGCGCCGAAGAAGCCCGGGACGCGGGCCTGGAGCCGATGACGAGGGACCAGTGCGACCATCTGAAAGCGCTTGCAGGCCGGGTGAGCGAGCCCGATGCGTTCGACGAGATGCTTACCCGATCTGAGGCAGCCAAACGTATTGTGGCGTTGGAGACGCGCCTCGCGCACGAGCGGCACAGCGGCAAAGAGCGCCTGCCTCGCACCTGATCCGGATGACGGCCTCATGTTGGCGGCGAGATGTCTTCTCCCCACGGGAAAGGGAAACCGGCGGAGCTTTGCTGATGCTGAAGGCCCGGAGGGTTAACACCGAGGCGATGGGTTGCGATGCGCAGGCGGAACGCTCGCCGCGTTGAAGCGTTTTCTCCATCGGGGCTTTGCGATACAGGAGAACAGAATGAAAACGTATGTAGGCTACGCAATTCTCGCGCTGGTTCTGTCCTCCGGGGCAGCGGGCGCGCAGACGACAATCATCACGCAGGAGCCCGCTGTATCCGAGACCATCATCACGCGCGAGCCCACGCCGGTGATCCGTCAGCAGGTCGAGCTGACGCCCGCTCAGCGCACGACCATCTACCGCACGATTGTGAAGGAGCGCACGGTGACGGCCCCGCCAGCCGCCGTTGAATACCGCGTGGGCGGACCGGTGCCGGCCACTGCCGAGCTCTATACGATCCCGGAGACGATCGCGGTCGAGGTCCCGGCGGTACGACCGCTCAAATACATGTATGTGAACAACCGGGTGGTGCTGGTCGATCCGGCTACCAGCCTGGTGGTTGGCGAGATCGTTCAGTAAGGTCCGGTAAACACTCACCGGAATAGAAAGAGACGGCGGGCGACCGCCGTCTCTTTCTTTTTTGAACAACTGGTCAGCAACGTGCTGTTATCGAGGCGAAAGGAACAGGCGGCCGTTTGCCGCGTTGCCTCGACGGATCACGACCTGAACCGGTCGGAGCAACAAACATAACAGCGGCGGATTGGGCTATGGCGGACAAAAAAGGGCTAGGATTTCTCGGGATGGCATTCAGTGGGATCACATTGGTGGTGACGATGATCGCTTTCCTGGTGGTGCGCGACCATGTGGAGGGCCGGCTTGCACTCGACGAGACAGCAATGGTCCCGCAGCTGGCTTCCGTCACGATCCGCTGATTCGGGGTCGATGCAGTGAAGGTCTCACGCAAAGGAGCAGGTCATGGCGGACAACAGCGGCGGAATGGGATTTGTCGGATTCATCCTGGGTGGCGTGGTCGTGGTGGTGGCGATCCTTGCTTTCGTCGTCTACGGCGGCCAGGGGACCGGCCCGAGCAAGACCGTCAACATCGAATTGCCGAAGGCTGCGACGACGAAGTAGTCACTCGCCGCCGGCATGTGGCCGGGATTCAATATCCCGCACATCATCCAGGATGCAGCTCGCGCGGTGGCATCAAGTGGCGTTGGGCCGGTGAGCCTTACGGGCCCTTTTTCCCAAACTGACCGGCATTAACCCCGCTCACGTTCTGGGTGCCGTACGGCGATGGCGCCGCGCCGCCTTTTTTCTTGTTTTTGTCCTGCTTGGGTTTCTTCTTTTCCTTGTTGCTTCTCATTTGACCCTTGGCCATGGCGTTTCTCCCCTTAAAACCGATGCGATGGAATCGCGACGTCTCGGTCGCCGGCGCATTCTGCGCTTTTGCACAATCGGAGCAAGGGGGGAGGCTATGCCCTCCGCGCAGGCGGAGGGCATAGGGATGGCAGGCCCTAATTCATCTCGGCGCGCAATTGCCCCGGCTTCCACTGGCCCAGGCTCTCTCCGATGACTTTCATGGAGGTCGCGGCGGAATGGCTGAGGCTGGCGTAGCCGGCGATCTCGCGCTGCACCCGTTCGCCTTCCTGGCGCAGGGTGTCCTTCATCATTTGCAGCATGGCGATGACGCGATCGATTTCATCGAACGAAGTTCCGGCCACCCGCTCGATCACCGCGTTGATCTGTCCCGCCGCCGCGTCACCCGGCCGCTCGGCGCGCTTGCCGCGCCGGTCGCGCGGCGCGAATTCCCGGATCACGCTTTCATATTCAGCCGTCTTGCCCGTTGGATGATCGACGATCGCATTCATGCTCGAACTCCTCTGCCGCCGCGCAAACTCCGCGGTCATGTGCAACTTTCAGCGCCATAATTGCCGCACGCGATTGGGGCGCGGGCGTGGCGGCGGTTGGCGCGCCCGTTGATCCCAGGCGAATGCGGTTGTGGCCGTGCGCATGCGCCAATGCGGAGCGGGGTAGGCGTTGCCACTTATGTGGCGGAGGCTGCAACGTTCCAGCCTGTCCGGAGTTCTCTTCCCGACACAGGAGGAATCTCATGCAACATTCCCTTCACTATGGCGTGATCGCACTGGCGCTGCTTGGCAGCTCGGTCCTCGCCGCCGCGCAAGAAAATAAGGCCCCCCAGAATTCCGCTGACGAGGCTCTGGTCAAAAGTGCGCCGGAGGCCAAGGACGCGCCACAAGCGCCGCCGCAAACCACGATCGCACCCCAGGCTTCGCAACCGGGCTTGAACGCCGCGGGTCCCGCCCTGATCGATGGCAAGCTGGCGACCACCACCGGTACTGCGTCACAAGACACGCAGGACGACCCGGCGAAATTCTCCGCGAAAAATGATCGGATAGACAATATACCCATCATGGCCTATCCGCTGTTGCTGACGGACGAACAGAAGCGGGCGATCTATCAGCGCGTGAGCCAAGGGCAAGCGCCGATATCAACCATCACCGCCAAGCCTTCAGAGCAGATTCCGGCCTTGACCCAGCTTGAGGAATTGCCGAGCGATTTGGCGGTTCCCGCGATAGCCGATTACAAATTCCTGCGGTTGCAGGACAAGATACTGCTGGTCAATCCGCGGGAATCGATCGTGGTCGGAGAGATCACGAAGTAAGCGACAGTCGTCAGAGCACCGGTCGGCGCGTCGCGGCCTCGCGGCGCGCGTAGGCTTGCCCGAGCCTTACTTGATGACGATCTTGCCTTTCATGCTGGGATGAATCCCGCACTGATAATCGTAGCTGCCGGCATCGGCGATCTTCAACTCCGCCTTCTGGCTCTTGTTGAGCACCGGCGTCTTCAGATTCTTGGCGGCAATGACGACCTGGTGCGGCGCGCCGTCGTTGTTGGTCCAGGTTATGGCCGCGCCGGGGGCGGCGGTCACCGTTTCCGGGTTGAACTTGAAGCTCGCGATCGACACGGCCGCGGGGCTTTGCGCCACCACCTGCGGCGCAAGCGCCAAGCCCGACACAACGCCGAGCATCGCGGCGGCCGCCGCCGATTTGAAGGGAGTCATGGCATGTCTCCTTTGCGTCCCACGCATGAATTATTTCCGCGCGCGTGACGCCCGTATTATGCGGTCTGGATCACACGAATCATAGGGGCTGCGGCCGCGCCTCAGCGCGCCGCCTGCGCCTTCAATTTGTCGGCGGTGCATTTCTCCACCAGCGGCAAGCGCTGGTCGAGACTGAGGCCGCGGCCTTCCTTCTCGTATTTCATCCAGCAGTCGGTGCTGGCCTTTTCCCGGGTCACCGGCGCTGTGGTGGCCGTCGGCGCGGCTGACGCGGCGGCCGTCGCCTGCCGCGCCGTGGTTGGCAGGGCCGCCGTTGTCTCCGGCGCGGACGAACTCGCCGTGGCTTCCGGGCCGACCTGCTTAAGCGCGGATTCCATGTACGTGCAGCCGGAAAACCCGGCGGTGGCCGTCAGGAAAACAACAGAAAACGTTCTGATTTTTTGACGCCCGCGCATCGAAGAAGCCCCCTTGAGCGGCGAATCGTCTTTTCGACGGCTGCATCTCCCCGCGCGCGATGAAAGCCCATCCATTCCCGAGACGCAATCGCCATTAGCGTTTTCCAAAGGAAGCCATCGCGTTCACGATCGTGTGGGGTGGCACGAACCAGCGGCGGCGGGGGGCGTTGCTCAAATGGACCGGACACGGACCATTTGGAGGCCAAGATGCGGTTATCGTGGGCTGTTGCAACAGCAGGATTGCTTCTCTGCGGCGTGACGCAGGCCGAGGAGCAGGGAAGGCAGGCGCCGGACAAGGACGAGGTGGCGCTGGGCGTCGGCCTGATCTGCAACACGTCCGAGCAGGTGCAGCGCTATGTCACTCTGCGCGCCGACGGCGCGGAAACCAACAAGGCGCTGCGGGCGGTGAATGACGAGGCGCACGATCCGCGCGCCTGCGGCCTCGCCGCCGTCGCCTTCATGGCCGACGAGACGGTGGAGACCAAGAATATGCAGGGCAAGTTGGTGTCGATCGTGCGCATCAGCATCATCGCCGCCTTTGACGGCCGGCAATGGGGCAGCGTGCCCGGCATGGTGCAATACGCGCTGATCGAGCCGGAGGGGTATGAGATTTGACGGAGCGCGTGCGTTTGAGCTGTCGCGAGCTTCATATCTTCAAGGCGCGTCTCACGCCGGTCGCCATAACCGGCTCAAGCCGCTGCTTCCACGGTCACCCGCTTGATCTTGGCGAGTTGCTTACCGATCGTTCGCGCAGCCGTCTCAACATCGTAGCGGCTTTGCAAATTGAGCCAGAGCTGCGGCGACGTGCCGAGCGCCTTGCTCAGGCGCAGCGCGGTATCGGCAGTAATGCCAGTTGCCTCGGCGGCGATGCGCTCGACCCGTGTGCGTGGCACGCCCATTGCCTTCGCCAGCGCGCCGGAGGAGAGCCCGAGCGGAACGAGAAATTCCTCACGCAAGATTTCGCCGGGATGCAGCGGCGGAAGTTTCTTGGCCATGGATGACCTCCTTGTTTGAATCACAAAGCCCCTTCTTGGCCTGCTAGTGGTAATCAGTCACTTCGACGTCTGTTGGTCCTTCCGGCGTCCATCTAAAGCAAATGCGGAATTGATCATTGATTCGAATCGAATGTTGTCCTCGACGATCCTTGCTAAGGGCTTCAAGCCGGTTTCCGGGCGGCAGCCGGAGGTCGTTCAGGTCAACGGCCGCGTCGAGATAGCCCAGCTTGCGGCGCGCCACCTTGACCAGATCGGATGGAAAGCCCTTCGGGCTTTCGCCGCGGAAGACGGCTTCCGTGGCCCGATCCTTGAAGCTCCTGATCATAACGCAGTGTATCATCAAATGATACAGAAATCAATGCCTTGTATCATGGCTGGATAAAGCCCAGCCCCTGCGCCTCGTGGTTATGGCCTTTCGGCGGCGGCGCCATCTCGCCATCGCCTGAGCGCGGAACGCGTGGATATCATTTGGTTACGGCGCTACCGCTTCTTCCCCTTCCACCCGCCATGCATCCCCGCCCTGCCGAGCTTGGAGCGCGGGCTGGTGCTTGAGGCGGGCACTGACTCCACGCCGGGGCCCATTTCGTCGAGGGTGGGTTTGCGCGGCTGACCCCCCTCCCGGCGCTTCGCGCCGACCTCCCCCGCAAAGGGGGAGGTGGAAGAAGAGGAGCGGGAAGAGGGCGAAGAGGAGCGCCTGCGCCCGTCATTCTGATCGATCTTTACATGCACATGCTTCGCCGTCGGGTCGTCCACCACCGCCAGCTCGGTCTGCCGCAAGCGCTTGATTTCGTCGCGCAGACGGGCTGCTTCCTCGAAGTCGAGATCACCCGCCGCCTTGCGCATGCGCGCTTCCAGGTCGCCGAGCACCGCCTCGAAATTATGCCCGATGGTGATGGCTTCGCCGGTGGCGCTGTCGGCGCCGGTCTCGATCAGCACATGGTCGCGCTCGTAGACGCTCGACATGATGTCGCCGATGGTTTTCTTGATGCTTTCCGGCGTGATGCCGTTGGCCGTGTTGTATTCCACCTGCTTCTCGCGCCGCCGGTTGGTCTCCTCGATGGCGCGCTGCATGGAGCCGGTGACCCGGTCGGCATAGAGGATCACCTTGCCGTCGATGTTGCGCGCGGCGCGGCCGATCGTCTGGATCAGCGATGTCTCGCTGCGCAGAAAACCTTCCTTGTCGGCGTCGAGGATGGCGACCAGCGCGCATTCGGGGATGTCGAGGCCCTCGCGTAGCAGGTTGATGCCGACCAGCACGTCGAAGGCGCCGAGCCGCAGGTCGCGGATGATCTCGATGCGCTCCAGCGTGTCGATGTCGGAATGCATGTAGCGCACGCGGATACCTTGCTCGTGCAGATATTCGGTCAGGTCCTCGGCCATGCGCTTGGTCAGCACGGTGACCAGCGTGCGATAGCCCGCCTGCGCGGTCTGCCGCACCTCGCCGACGAGGTCGTCCACCTGCGTGCGCGCGGGGCGAATCTCGACCGGCGGATCGATCAGGCCGGTGGGGCGGATCACCTGCTCGACAAACACGCCGCGCGCCTCGTTCATCTCCCAATGGCTCGGCGTGGCGGAGACGGCGACGCTTTGCGGGCGCATGGCGTCCCATTCCTCGAAACGCAGCGGGCGGTTGTCCATGCAGGAGGGCAGGCGGAAGCCGTATTCCGCCAGCGTCGCCTTGCGGCGGAAGTCGCCGCGATACATGCCGCCGAGCTGCGGCACGGTGACGTGGCTCTCGTCCAGGAAGACCAGCGCATTGTCGGGCACATATTCGAACAGCGTGGGCGGCGGCTCGCCCGGCTTGCGGCCGGTGAGGTAGCGCGAATAATTCTCGATGCCGGCGCAGGAGCCGGTGGCTTCCATCATCTCCAGGTCGAACATGCAGCGCTGCTCCAGCCGCTGCGCTTCCAGCAGGCGGCCCTGCGCGTTGAGCTGGTCGAGCCGCCAGCGCAACTCGGCCTTGATCGATTGCATAGCCTGGATCAGCGTCGGGCGCGGCGTGACATAGTGGGAATTGGCGTAAACCTTCACGAATTCCAGCTGGTCGCTGTTCTGGCCCGTGAGCGGATCGAATTCGTGAATGGCTTCGATCTCGTCGCCGAACAGCGAGACGCGCCAGGCGCGGTCTTCATAGTGAGCGGGGAAGATCTCGATGGAATCGCCGCGCACGCGGAATGTGCCGCGGGAAAAATCGCCGGCGGTGCGCTTGTATTGCAGGGCCACGAGATCGGCGATCAAGCGGCGCTGGTCGATGCGCTCGCCCTGCTTCAGCGCGAAGGTCATGGCCGAATAGGTTTCGACCGAGCCGATACCGTAGATGCAGGAGACCGAGGCGACGATCACCACGTCGTCGCGCTCGAGCAGCGACCGGGTCGCCGAATGGCGCATGCGGTCGATCTGCTCGTTGATCGAGGAATCCTTCTCGATATAGGTGTCGGTGCGCGGGATATAGGCTTCCGGCTGGTAGTAGTCGTAATAGCTGACGAAATACTCCACCGCATTGTCGGGAAAGAAATTCTTGAACTCGCCGTAGAGCTGCGCCGCGAGCGTCTTGTTGGGCGCGAGGATGAGCGCGGGGCGCTGCGTCGCCTCGATCACCTTGGCCATGGTGAAGGTCTTGCCCGAGCCGGTGACGCCGAGCAGCACTTGCGTGCGATCCTGGCGCTTGACGCCTTCCACCAGTTCTTTGATGGCGAGCGGCTGGTCGCCCTTGGGCTCAAAATCCGACTTGATGACGAGGGGCTGCCCGCCTTCGGATTTCTCCGGGCGCGGGGGCCGGTGCGGGATCCAGGGCTTCTCCTCGAATTCCTTGCGGCCAGTGCGCAGCAGAGTTTCCAGCGCCTGCGCGGTGGCGGTGATACCGGACGAACGCACACCCGCGATCTCGTCTTCCTTGTAGCCGAGCGCTTCGGCCATCTCCTTGTTGATATCGAGCGGCGTGCCTTTGCCGACGTAGCCGGTTTGCGGCGCCTCGCCGAACCCCTGGACGGATTTGCGCGCGGTATGGGCCTTGGAAAAATCGGCACGGCGGTCGAAGGAATTGTCCGCAGGGGGCTTCAGGCCGCTTTCTTCGGTCATTCCGGGTTCGCTCGCTTCGCTCGCGCCCCGGAATGACAATGACTGGCCGGTCTGCGCGCCGATGCCGGCCGTCCCCTTGGCGATCGCGGGATTCAGCAGCTTTTCCAAAGCCGGTGCCAGTGGCTTGAGATGCTCGCGCGCGGCCTTGGAGCGCGTGGGGCGGGCCGGGTCCTTCGGCTTTTTTGGCTTGGAGGGAGGCTTCGGCATCGTCCGAATATGGCGTCACCACACCAGCGAGGGAAGGGGACGCGGACTAAACGGCCTGACGGGCTAGCGGACCGCCTGTGCGCGCGTCTCCGGACAGGCCGGGGCCGAGTCGCCCCGCCCCCGCACGAGCATGGCGACATTGATGCGCAACGCCGAGGGGAAGTCGTCGATGGAAATGCCGCGCCTGTCGAACGCGGCTTCGACCGCCTCGCGCACGCGCGTGTCGAGCGGCGTGGAGAAAGCCGTCCCGGCGGCGTTGAGCCTGTTGCTGTCGCAGCCGCCGGGACCGCAGCCCATGACGTCGCGCCACGCTTTGGCATAGGCGCTGACGGCTTCGATCATGTCGGCTTTGGCGGTCCTGTCGCACGGCGCCGCCGCGTAGGCCTTGCTGGCCTGCAATGCGGCAAGCCGGAGCGTGTCATGCGGGGACTGGGTTTCAGCCCGGCTCGGCTTCGCTTCGCCGATACGCGCGGGGAAATTGACCGGCGTCGCCGCGGGCGTGGAGTGGTCAAGCTTCAATCCGGGGCGCGGCGCGCCCGCGAGCACCCATGCCACGCCAGCATAAGCGATGACAAAGAATGCCGCCGCGAGCGCGGCAAGACGAATATGCTGCACCATCAATATCGCCGTGTGGTTGCTGGTGGCTGTGTGTAACAAAACGAGGCCCGCCGCGGCCCAAAAAGCCGAGCTTGGGTTAATGCCCCGGAGGGTTTGGTTACCGGAAATTCCGCTGACGATTCAAAGCGGAAGAAACGTCGCCCGCGGCTATGCCGCGCGGATATTATCCAGGAAATGGCTGATCTCGGTGCGCAGCGCCTCAGCCTGGCGGTTTAGATCGATGGCGGCTTCGACAACCTGATTGGCGGCGGAACCCGTCGACTCCATGCTGCTGCTGACGCTCTCGGCGTTTTGGGTAACATCGGCCGTGGCGTTGGCTACCTGGCTGGTATTCCCCGCGATCTCGCTGGTCGCCACGCTTTGATTTTCCATGGTAGTGGCGACGAAATTCGAAATCTCGCGCATCTCACCGATGGTGCCGCGCACGCCCATGATGGCCTGCACGGCCTGCTCGGTCGCGCTCTGAATGGCGGCGATGCGCGCCGCGATATCCGCCGTCGCCTTCGCGGTCTGGCCGGCGAGATGCTTGACCTCGCCCGCGACCACGCCGAAGCCGCGCCCGGCCTCGCCCGCCCGCGCCGCCTCGATGGTGGCGTTGAGCGCCAGCAGGTTGGTTTGAGCGGCGATGTCCTCGATCATGCGGACCACCTCGCCGATCTCCGAGGCGGTGGATTGCAGGTCCTGCACCACCGAGCCCGCGCGATCGGTTTCGTCGGCGGCCTTGTTGGCGATCTGCGCGGAATGCAGCGCGCGCGTGTTGATCTCCGCGGTGCTGGCGGACAATTCCTCCGTTGCCGCGGCCACCGTCTGCACGTTGGCATTGGCCTCGTTGGAGGCATTCGCCGCGGCCATAGCCTGGTCGCCGGTTTCGCGGACGATCGCAAACATGGTTTCCGACGTGGATCGCATGTCCGTGGCGGCGGTGTTGAGCAAGTGCAGCAGCCCGGTGATGGAGCGCTCGTGCGCGGAGCAAAGCGCTGTCACGCGCTGCGTGCGCTGCTCTTTCACCGCCTGCTCGCTTTCCCGCTCGGCCACGAGACTGCGGGCGGCAATGGCATTCTCCTTGAACACTTGCAACGCGCCTGCCATGTCGCCGATTTCGTCCGTCCGTCCCCGGGCGGGAACCGATACATCAAGTCCTCCGCTGGCGAGCTCCGTCATCGCCGCCGTCAGGCGCTGAATCGGACCAATGATCTTCTTGGCGAAAACGACACTGAAGATGAGGCTGATGACGAGGCCCGCGATGACGATGAAACCGATAAGGGTCAGAGCGCGGCGAACCACGTCGGCGGCCCGCATCTTGGCGCGCTCATTATCCAGCTCGACGAGTTGCCGGGCTTCTTCCAGCAAGCGGACATAGGCGCCTTCGGCGCCGGCGAGCGAATTCTCCAGCGCGCGCATTTCCGCCTTCACCTTGAGATTTTCCCGGTGCGCGGCGAACAGCCCGTTGTTGCCCATCAAGGCGGTTTTAAGCCCTTCCACGCCTGTCTTGAATTTAGCGACGTGAGTTTGTCCCTCCGTGGTGGTCATGCGGCCCGCCAGCCTGTCGATGACTTCGTAGGCATTGGCGAAGGTGAGGGTGGCGCGCCTTTCGACCGCCAGAAGGTCTTCGGTCTGCATGATGTTGACGTAGGATGTCGCCACCTCTTGCAGCGACACCACATCCCGCATCAGCCGGTAGAGTCCCTGGATCAGCGGAAACGTCTCATCCATGGTGCTTTCGATGAGAGCGCCGAGGCCCGCGACCGTGGCTTTACCGGCGGATATTTGCAGGCCCGCTTGTTCCTGAGTCTCGGCCATCAGGCTCTCGGCGCGCACGGTGGTCGTCCTGAGCAGGGCGTCGTACTGGCGCCGCTCCCGTTCGAACTCGGTCAATTCGTCGAGCACCGTAAGAGCACTGATGCGCACGCGCGTATGCGCCGCCAGCATGGCGTGCAGGCCTTGGGTGAATTGCTGCTGAAGGCGCTCGATCTCGCTGAGGCTCATTGGCAGCTTCGCCTCGTCGAACAGCCGGCGCAGGGTTACAAAAGCCTTGCCCGCCGAGAGGTCGAGCTCGGCCAAGGCGCGGCCGGAGTCTTCGGTAATCCGGTCGCTGTTCACGGCATCCAGATAGACGGTGCGCATGCGCTGCGCATTGTCGACGAGTCCGACGGTCTGGCCAAGGAGAGGCGAGGTTACGTCGGCGAATACCGATACCGTCGCCCCGATGCCGTAGACGAACAGCAGGCCGGACGCGCCGCAAATGCCGATCAAACCGGAAAGGCAGAGAAACGCCAAGGTGAGCTTGGCGCGCAGTTTCAGTCGGCTAAGGACATTAATACCCGGACGCGGCACGCGGCTCAGAAAAGCGGGGTAGGAAGGTGGCATTTCCAGGAATCCGGCCGCGGAAGGGACGCCTACAAATTGGGTCAATATGCTTAAGAAAGGCTGATGATCCCGCGCCGATGGGCGCGAGATGGCGGGCTGGTAAAGCCTGCTATCCAGGCAAAGTTTTATTTTTTATCAGACAGTTAGGTCAGGCGAGGCGGGAGGCGGCGGCGCGCCAAACGGCTTCACTCGGCCGCCTGCATTTCCCCGGCATCGATAAAGCCGCCCGATTGGCGCTTCCACAGCGCGGCGTAGTGCCCGCCCAGGCGCAGCAGCTCTTCATGGCTTCCCTGCTCGACGATATGACCGCGATCGAGCACCACCAGCCGGTCCATGCGGGCGATGGTGGAAAGCCGGTGGGCGATGGCGATCACCGTCTTGCCGGCCATCAAAGTGTCGAGACTGGCCTGGATCGCCGCCTCCACTTCGCTGTCGAGGGCGGAGGTGGCTTCATCCAGCACCAGGATCGGCGCGTTCTTCAGGATCACGCGGGCGATGGCGATGCGCTGGCGCTGGCCGCCGGAAAGCTTCACGCCGCGCTCGCCCACCTGGGCGTCATAGCCGCGCCGTCCGCGCCAATCCTCGAGTTGATCGATGAATTCATCCGCATGGGCGAGCGCGGCCGCCTTCTTGATCTCCTCATCGGTCGCGCCGGGCCGGCCGTAGCGGATGTTGGCCCGAATGGAGCGGTGGAGCAGGGAGGTATCCTGCGTCACCACGGAAATCTGCGAGCGCAAGGACTCCTGCGTGGTCTGCGAGATGTCCTGACCGTCGATCAGGATGCGCCCGCCTTCGAGGTCGAAGAAGCGCAGCAACAAATTGACCACGGTGGACTTGCCCGCGCCGGATCGTCCGACCAGGCCAACCCGTTCGCCGGGGCGCAGCGTCAGCGTGAAGCCGTCCAGTACGCCGGTTTCGCGGCCATAGCCGAAACGCACGTCCTCGAAATCGACGCGGCCTTCGTTCACCACCAGCGGCTTGGCGCCCGCGTGATCCACAAGCTGCAACGGGCGCGCGATGCTGATCATGCCTTCCTGCACGACGCCGATATCCTCGAAGATGTCCGCGATCTGGACTGCGATCTGGCGCGAGATGTTGGTGAGCTGGAAGGTGAGCGGCAGCACCATGGCAATGGCGCCGATTTCCACGGAGCCGCGCTGCCACAGCAGGATGGCCAGGCCACCCGCTCCGGTGATCAGCAATCCGTTCAGCCCGGCGAGCAGCGTGCCGAACGTTGTCATCAGCCGCTGCGATTGGAGGAATACGCTGGTGTGGTGGTCGATGGCGTCGCGCACGTAATTGTCTTCGTCGCTCGCGCGAGCGAACAGCTTGACGGTGAGGATGTTGGTGTAGCTGTCGACGATGCGGCCCACCACCGCGGATCGCGCTTCCGAGCTTGTCTTGGAGCGGTCGCGCATGCGCGGCACGAAATAGGTCAGCAGCGCCACATAACCGGCGAACCACAGCAGGATGGGAATCGTCAGCCAAGCATCCGCCGCGGCTGTAAGCAGGATGGCGGTGGTGCCATAGACCAGCACGTACCAGACGGCGGTGACACCCGACACAAGTGTCTGGCGCAGCGAGCCGCCGGTCTGCATCACCCGGCTGGAAATGCGGCCTGCGAAGTCGTTCTGGAAGAAGGCCCAGCTCTGGCGCACCACATGCCAGTGCGACTGCCAGCGGATCATGTTGGTGAAAGGACCCGAGATCGCCTGGTTGGTGATGAGATAGCGCGCGAAGACGACGGCGGGCCGTGCGATCAGCAACACCACGGCCATGCCTGCGAGCAGGTGCCAGGTATCCTGGAGAAATCGCTCCGGCGGAATCTCACTGACGAAGGTGACGACGCGGCCGATGAACCAGGGCACCGCGGCGTCCAGCAATGCCACGAACAGCTCGATGACGAACAAGGTGACGAACAGCCATCGCGCCTGGCGGGCAAAGTGCCAGAAGAAAGCAAGCAATCCAGCCGGAGGCTCGGGATGCGCCGGAGGCTCGGTGGGGTTCAGCAGTTTTTCGAATCGGCGAAACATAATCGGTTCATCATAGAACAAAGCCGCTGGCGGAGGGCTCCCGGCCGGCGGGGCGGCGGCAATTTAGTGCGGTTGGATCAGTTTGTTTAGCCAAGCTTCGTGACCGGACCAAGGCGGTCCCGGCAGGGATTGAGGATGAAATGCCGCTATTAAGCCATTCCGGTTGCGAATCGCCGCGGCGCGTCCGAAGACTCCGGCCGAAGGCGGCAGAGCATGGACCCGTTCATCGTCAACCTGGTCGGCGGCGCGGCGGCGGCCCTGACCACGGTCTGCTGGCTGCCGCAGGCATTCAAGATCATCCGCACGCGAGACACCGCGGCGATATCGCTGCTGACCCATTCCGCTTTCGCCGCCGGGCTGGTGCTCTGGCTCTGCTACGGGATTTTGCTCGGAAGCTGGCCGATCATCGGTTCGAACGTGGTGACGCTCGTGCTGGTGATCGTCATCATCGTGCTGAAGCTAAGGCACGGATAACGCGGTTATTCCCCGCCTTCGCCGATGTAACCCGCGATCTTCCACGCGCCTGCTTGCTTGATGAAACAGAGCTGGTCCACGCCGAGCGGCAGCAGCGCGTCCTGCGGTATATAGCCGGTCTTGCCGGAAGGCAGGACAATGCGGAGCGGGACCGGGGCGGCTGGATTGGAAGCTCCTTCCTCGGGCAGCACGCGCACAAAATGCCGGCCGAGCTTTTCCACCGGCTTCGCATTGGCCGCCGCCGAGTCGCGGACCTCAACGCCGTCGCGCAGCGGATAGCCCCACTCGCCCGGGTCGGTCTCGGTCGATTTGAGGATCGCCTCGAACTGCTTGTCGTCGAAGAGCGGAGTCGCAGGCGCGCAGACGAAATCCTTGCGGTCGCCGACCTGCGAGAGAGAAGATTCCTGCGCGTAATCGGCCAGCACACGCCAGCCGGAATCATCCTTGGCGTCGAGACCGATGGCGGTGGCGAGGTTCTCCACGCCTGACTTGTTCTTGTCGGCGGCGTTGCCGTTTTCGCGCTCCCAGAAGAATTCTTTTGCGACCGTCAAACCCGCGAGCGCGTTGCGATCCTTGCGCGCGGCGACGTCGGCGAGCTGTTTGCGGAAAGCATTCAGGCTCGGATCGATGACGCCGGGAGCCAAGGTGACCGGGACCTTGTCATACGGCTTCGGAGGAGAGGGCGGCCGTTCTTGCGCCGGCGCTTGCTGCTGCGGCGTCTGTGGAGGCGTCTGCCCGGCGCCCGGCATGGCCGTGAGCAGAAGAACGGCCACAAGCGCCAGGGCCGCGGAGGAAAGCTTCACGGGGAGGTGCGGCATAACTGTTTCCTTCGGCGCCAGTGGATGATGCGTCTCAAACAATAACCGCGAGCACCATGTCCGGGTTCAATCGCCGGCAGCAATATAGCCGGCGATGCGCCAGCGTCCCGTTACGTCTTTATGATAACACAATTTATCGCTTCGCAGCGGCATGAGCATGGCGGCGGCGACATAGCCGGTCTTGCCGCTTGGCGCCGCGACCAGAGCCCAGCCGGCGCGCGCCGCCTCCGAATTATCGATGCCGTCGCCGTGGAGCGGACGGACGATTTGCGGGCCCAGCATTTCCACCGAGCGGGCGTTGGGCCTCGGCGCGGCGCGCAATGGGACATCGGCCTCGCCCAGGTATCGCCAAGCGGCGGCTCTGGTGCCGGTGGCGGCGATCACCTGATCGAAATCGACCAAATCGTATTGCGGCGCGGCGGGCGCGCAAATGACGCCGGAACGTGAGGCCAACGGCGCGGCGGTGGACGCCGCGGCGAAGGCCGCCAGAGCGCTCCATCCGCTGCCGCCTTCGTGCTCGAGCCGGATGGCGGCGGCGAAGTTCTCCATCGACGAACGCGCCGGATCGACGCCACGGACGTTGCCTTCCCAGAAAAAATCGCGGGCGACGACGAGACGCGCCAATTCCCCGTAGACGCGTGACTTGGCGGCAGCCGCGAGCTCCTGCCGGAAGGTCGCGAAAGCCGGATCGCCGGGCGCTGGCGAGATCTTCACCGCGATCGGCTTGTAGGGTTTTTCCTCGGGCAGCTTGGCCGCGGGCGGGCGTGCGGCGGCGGGCGGTTTCGAGGGAGGCGTCTGCGCGGACGCCGGCAGCGCCAGCGTGCCGGCGATCATCAGGACGAGTGCGCGCCAAGTGCGGCGCATCTCCGCGGTTCCCGAATCAGCGAGGCCGAGAGCTATACTAACCTTTTGGCGGGACGCTTTGTGCCGATGCGTTGGGTGTTTAGTGATTGTGGTGGTTGTCTTCGGGTGCCGATTGTTTTCCCATGGCTTGGACCGCGTATTCCACGTCGACGGTGCCGGCCTTTTCAAAGACCAGGGTTCCTTTGACGCGGGTTGCCTGCACCAGCGGTTCGCGCAACTGCTCGAACATGATGTGCAGCCCGCCGGGCTTCAGCTCGACCGTCTCGCCCGGCTTGATCTCCAGCCCGCCTTCGACCAGCCGCATCTTCGCGATGCCGTTTTCCGTGGTCTGACTATGGATGACCAGACGGTCAGCCGTCGGGCTGGTCAGCGCTATGAGGCGATCGGGCGTGCTGCCGTTGTTGGTGATCTTCATATAACCGCCGCCTACTTTCGCGCCCTTGGGGGTGGCAAGCGCCCAGGGATGGTCGATCTTGATGGCGCCGAGCCGATAGTCGTGGGCCTCGGCGCCGACCGGCATCAGCGCAAGCATGCCGAGGAGGATGATTAGGATACGTGTCATAGGGCCATCTGGGTTCGAAGTTGCTGCGGGCGGAAGGCAACATAGTCAACTCGGGCGGTATGGAAAGGCCAAATGCGCATCGCTGGTAACCACCCGCGTGATATGGACACGTTTCCGCCACCGACGGATTTTCACCATGCCGACTATCTCTCCTTATCTGCTTCCCATCCTGCTCCTCGCTGGCTCCAACATCTTCATGACCCTGGCCTGGTATGGCCATCTGCGCTTCAAGGAATCGCCCTTGCTCGCGGTCATCCTGGTGAGCTGGGGGATCGCCTTCGCCGAATACTGCATGGCAGTTCCGGCCAACCGCTGGGGCAGCGCCGTCTATACCACCGCGCAGCTCAAGACCATGCAGGAGGTGATCACGCTCCTGGTATTTGCCGGATTTTCCGTGGTCTATCTCAAGGAGCAACTCGGCTGGAACCACGGCGTAGGCTTCGCGCTGATCGCGGCGGGCGCGTTCTTCGTGTTCCATAAATGGTGAAGGTCACTCGGCCGGCGTGACGCGGAGGAGTTGCCCGTTCGCGCTGTCGGTGAGCAGCCAGAGCGCCCCGTCCGGCCCGACCCGCACGTCGCGGATACGTTGCTTCATGTCCTGCAACAGCCGCTCTTCGTTGACGACCTTGTTGCCGTCGAGTTCGAGCCGCACCAGCGCCTGGGAGGCGAGGCCGCCGATGAAGAGATTGTTCTTCCAAGCCGGAAACAGATCGCCGGTGTAGAAGGCCATGCCGGAGGGCGCGATCACCGGCGTCCATTGCCTGATCGGCTGCTCCATGCCGGGCTTGTGCGTGCTCTCGTGGATGCGCGCGCCATTGTAGTCGATGCCGTAGCCGATCACCGGCCAGCCGTAATTCTTACCTGCCTCAGGGATGTTGAGTTCGTCGCCGCCGCGCGGGCCGTGCTCATGCATCCAGAATTTTCCCGATACCGGATTGATCGCCGCGCCCTGCGAGTTGCGGTGGCCATAGCTCCAGATTTCCGGCTTGGCGCCGCGGCGGCCGACGAACGGATTGTCCTTGGGCACGGACCCGTCGGGCGCGACGCGGACGATCTTGCCGATATGATTGCCGAGGTTCTGCGCCTCGTTGCGCTGGGTGAAGTGGTCGCCCATGGTCAGGAATATATTGTTGTCCGGCATCTGCACGATGCGGCAGCCGAAATGATTGCCCGAGGATGGAGGCCCATCCTGGCGGAAGATCACCTTCACATCCTCCAGATACGGCGTCGCTTCGTCCTCCAGCCGCGCGCGGGCGAGGGCTGTGCGCGCGCCGCTGCCGGTGGGCTCGGCGAAACAGAAATAAATCGTGCGGTTCTGCGCGAAGCGGCGGTCGATCGCGACATCAAGCAAGCCGCCCTGGCCGGAAGCGAACACCTTGGGCAGGCCGGCGATGGCGGGCGAGAGCTTGCCGTCGGCGGTGGCGATGCGCATGCGTCCGGGCCGTTCCGTCACCAGCATACGGCCATCGGGCAGGAAGGCGAGCGCCCAGGGATATTGCAGGCCGGTCGCGACCGTCTCGACCGCGATCGATCCGGTGGAAGACGGGAATGTCTGGGTGGCCCCTTGGGCCGCCGCGGCCGAGGCGAAGCTCAGCGCGGCGGCGCTCAGGACGGTGCGTAGCATGCCGGGCTCCTTCAGCCGGCGGGACAGCCGCCGTCCTCGGAGCATAACCGAGCCGGGACCTTCGGGGTTCCGCAAAATGCCGCAGCTACCGCGATTGAAGTGTTCAGCCCTCGGGCCGCGTTCTTGCTCTGGAAAAGACCGTCACCGCCGTGAGCCCGCCCATCCCGGCGAAGACGATGCCGAGGAACACCGCGACCGCCAGACGGGCATCGTCGCTTTGGGCGGCGCTGAGCATCTCGGCGCGTGCAATGCCGATGGAAACCACCGTCACGGCTATCACGGTTGAGACCGCGAGCGCGGCGGTGGCGATCAGCGCCAAGGTCGTGCGCTGTTGCGCCATCTCTTGAGATGGAATCGGCCGCTGAAAACCGGCCCGTTCGGGAATATCCATGTTCATATCTCGCCTGAGCGAATCAGTCATGCCACAAATATTAAGCCGGATGCGGGCGTGCATCCGGCTGGACTGAGGCGGCGCGATTGAGGAACCGCGGCAATTTGGTGGCGCCGGTTAATGAAAGGTTAACAAGAGCGGGTTCAGCAAAAGTGGATACCGGTTTCGCGGGAAGCAATCTAGCTTGCGCAGATTGCGTGAACTTATCTGCGGTACGCGCTCTCACTCTTTAAGAATAGAGCGTTTTCTTTACGCGAACCGGAATCCACTTCGCTTGAAAACGCTCTAGCCGCGCTACTCCGCCGCGATCGCTTCGGCGGGCTGCCATTCCATCGTCACATGACCGGGCTCGGCGGCGACGCGATCGATCCAGGCGCGCGTATAAGGAAAGCCTGTCAGGTCGAAGTCGCACTCGTGGGCGACGTGCGTGTAGGCATAAAGCGCGAGATCGGCGATCGTCACGCGATCGTCCACGAAGAAGCGGTGCTGCTTGAGGTGCTTTTCCATCACGCCGAGCGCGCGGTGGCCTTCTTCCATCCAGTCTTCCAGCGCGTGCTGTTGAAGCTCGCGCCCGCCCTTGACGAGCGACAGCCAGAACCAGGCCGCGCCGATGTTCGGTTCCAGGCTGTGCTGCTCGAAGAACATCCATTGCAGCGCCATCGCGCGCTCGATCGGCTCTTCCGGCAGCAGCGGCGTGCCGTCCGCGAGAAACCACAGGATTGCATTCGACTCGGCGAGGTAGCGGTCCGGCGCGACTTCCAGCAGCGGCACCTGGCCGGTGGGATTCATCGCCAGGAATTCCGGCGTATGGCTTTCGCCCTTGAGGATGTCCACCTCGTGCAGCCGATGAGGAATGCCCAGCCTGGCGAGCACCAGGCGCACCTTGTAGCTATTCCCCGAACGCTGCATGGAATAGAGCGTGTACATTCCGGTCCTCGGTGCGCGGATTCCCCCTCCGGCGAAGCGATTGAGCGATTAAAGTCAGGCGATTGCAAGGCGAATAGTGCGGAGACTCAAGTCGCCGTGAACGCTTCGCTGCTGCGCAGCATTTGAAACAAATATTCTCTCAACGCGCACAAGAACGGAAAATCACTCCGCCGCTTCCCGATGTGCGCGGGCGTAGGCTCGGAGCGCATCGTCGTCCACCGGCACGATCGGCCTGAAGTCGCGATGCGCGATCCATTCCGCGCGCGTGAACTTGGTGATGTGGTTGGAGACGGCGCAGAGCGTGAGGTAGACGATCTTGCGCGGATAAGGCGTGATGTTGGGCGGCGACGCATGCACGAGGTTGCCGTGGAACATCAGCACGGAGCCGGGCTTGCCGGTCGGCGCGACGATTCCGACGCCGTCATCTCCCGCCGCTTCATCGGCGAGCCGTGTCACTGTTTCGTTGTCGAGCGTCCATAATGGGTAGGATGTCGTGGATGTGTCATGCCCGGCGGCGAGCGTGCCGTGCTTGTGGCTTTGCGGAATCAGCATCAGCGCGCCGTTGATCGGCAGCACCTCGTCGAGGAACACGGCGATGTTCATGGCGCGCGCTTCCGGCATGCCGTCGTCGCGCGCCCAGGTTCCGTAATCCTGATGCCACTGCCATACGTCGCCCTCGAACGCGGCCTTGGCGTTGAGCTTGAACTGATGGACGTAAACGTCCTCGCCGAAGAGTTGCCGCAGCGGCTCGATCAGGCGCGGATGACGCGCCAGCAGGCCGAAGACCTCGCTGAAGGTATGCGCGGCAAAGGCGGTGCGGGGCGCGCCGGTCTTCTCGCGCCATACTTCCTGCCGGTCCAGCTTGAGGATGGCGTCGGCCTCGGCGCGCAGCAGCGCGATCTCCTCCTCGGAGAAGCAGTTCGGAAAGAAGACGTAGCCTTGCTCGTCGAAGGCTTTGAGTTGCTCGGGGGTAAGCTTCATGGGTGTCTCCCGGCCATGCCCGCGCAGTCTAGGGCGGGCAGCCTTGGCGGCAAAGGGAGAAGTATCGCCGCGGCGTGGCGGGCTTCAGTTGCCTGGAACCAGGCCGCGCAGCTCATCCGCCGTCCGATTTTGCCCCTGCAAGGCCCGCGCCGCGATCGCTTGCGCGGCGAAGAGGCAAAGCAGCGCAATCACCACCCCCGCGATCACATCGACGAAGTAATGCGACCCGTCGATCGGCGTGGCTGCGAGCATCGTCATGTTGAGGCCGAGGATCACCCAGCGCAGGCGTGGCACCGGCCAGAGCGCGGCGATCAGGATCACCGCGAGCGCGGCATGCAGGCTCGGGAAGGTGATGATACCCTCGGAGCCGAGTGCCAGCAGCGCGCGGAAGCTGCCGTCGCGCAGCCCATGGAACGCGGGCCAGCTCGTGCTCACCACCGGCACGACATGGGGCGATTGCGTGGCGGTCAGCCCGTAATGCGGCCACACGCCTTCCGCCGGCAGCACGGCGGAGACCGCTATGGTGACCAGCGCGGCGAAGATGAAGGCCAAGGTATAGACCCGCAGCCATACCAGCCGTCCGGTGAAAGCCAGGCAGAGCACGGCAACCGTGATCTGCGGCGTGAGGCACAGATAGATCGGACGAAGCACCGCATAAAGCGTGGGCTGATCGTTCATGAAAGCAAGCAGCGCCATCCAGTCGAGGCCGAGCGCACGGTCGGCGGCATCGAACAGAGAGTCTTGCAGCGGCCAGCCGAGACTCGCCGCGACATAGGACAGCGGCGCGGCGACGGAGGAGAAGGCGATCAGTTGAACGGTGCCGGTCAGCGCGGCGGCGATTCGCACGTCGCGCTGGCGGTAGAGCCAAGCCACGGCCAACAACGCTCCGCCGAAGGCTGCCGGGAAAAGGAGCGTGCCCCATAAGAAGGCAAAGCGGCCGGTGCCGACGGCCAGCGCCACCGTGCCGGCTGAGGCCGCGATGAGCGCCCAGACCAGACGGTCGAGACCCCGGATATCGGCGAACGCGCCGGAATGCGACGTCCCTGTGGCATGCTTGGGCAATTCGCTGGTCCGGAAGTTCGCCAGACTTAAGTTCATCTCGATCTCCGGGCGTCCGTGCCCGAGAATTACCGGCAATCGCCTAACGGATCGTATCCGGCAGGGCCCAGCAGTGTGACTGGCAAGCCCCTGCGGCCACATAATGGTCAACACTGAGGCGTTTGACTCTTGCCGCCGGGGGCCGGTCGATTTAGGACCATGGCGCTTGGATTTTGGAGACACCAATGGCCTTTATTGCGGACTCGCTGAAGCGCGTTAAGCCATCGCCCACGTTGGCGGTGACGGATAAAGCGCGCGCTCTCAAAGCCGCGGGCCGCAATGTCATTGGGCTGGGCGCGGGCGAGCCGGATTTCGACACGCCGGATAACATCAAACAGGCGGCGATCAAGGCGATCGAGAGCGGCCGCGCGGCGAAATACACCGCTGTGGACGGCATCCCGGAGCTGAAGGCGGCGATCGCGCGCAAGTTCAAGCGCGAGAACGGGCTCGACTACAAGCCGAGCCAGATCGTGGTCGGCACCGGCGGCAAGCAGGTGCTCTACAACGCCTTCATGGCGACGCTGAACCCCGGCGATGAGGTGATCATCCCGGCGCCGTATTGGGTGAGCTATCCCGACATGGTGCTGCTGGCGGGCGGCGAGCCAGTGTCGATCGTGGCGCCGGCCGAGCAGGGCTTCAAGATCAAGCCGGAAGCGCTGGAAAAGGCGATCACGCCCAGGACCAAGTGGTTCCTGCTGAACTCGCCGTCGAACCCGACGGGCGCTGCCTACACCCGCGCGGAAGTGAAGGCGCTGACCGATGTGCTGCTCAGGCATCCCCATGTCTGGGTGATGACCGACGACATCTACGAGCACCTCATCTACGACGACTTCGAGTTCTTCACCCCGGCGCAGGTGGAGCCGAAGCTCTATGATCGCACGCTGACCATCAACGGCATGTCGAAGGCCTATTGCATGACCGGCTGGCGCATCGGCTATGCGGGCGGGCCGGAGCCGTTGATCAAGGCCATGACGATGATCCAGTCGCAGTCCACGTCGAACCCGGCGGCGGTATCCCAGTGGGCTTCGGTGGAGGCCCTGGAAGGGCCGCAGGACTTCATCGCCAAGCACAATAAAGTGTTCAAGGAGCGCCGCGACCTGTGCGTCTCCATGCTCAACCAGGCCAACGGCATCAAATGCCCGAAGCCGGAAGGCGCGTTTTACGTGTATCCGTCCTGCGCCGGGACCATCGGCAAGACCGCGCCGTCAGGTAAAAAGATCGCGACCGACGAGGATTTCGTCACCGAACTGCTCGAGGCTGAAGGCGTTGCCGTGGTGCAGGGAACAGCCTTCGGGCTCGGACCGGCTTTCCGTATTTCCTACGCGGTCGCAACGGCAGACCTGGAGGACGCCTGCCGGCGTATCCAGCGGTTCTGCGGGAATTTGAAATAGCCACAACCCCGCGATCCGCCGACTGTTGGGGACTAATCGCCCGGCGGGCTTGTTGAAATAGATCAAAGCGTCATACTGCCATTGCTGGCATGTTGGATAAACATGCCAATTAGGATTCCAATTCTTCAGCGCGGCTCGGCTGCTCGCCTCCGCGCGCAATCCGGGAGAACATCATGTTTCGTAGCCTGACAATTGCTGCTTTCGCCACAGCGGCAGTGCTAGCCGCCGCGCCTGCTTCCGCGCAGACCCGCGTGGGTGTGCTTGAATGCACGGGCGGCCCCAATGTCAGCTTCATCGTGGGCTCGGTGGCCACGTTGAACTGCACGTTCAAGCCCAGCGCCGGCAAAGGAACTGAGTCCTACGCGGCCACCGTGCGCCGTGTCGGTCTGGACGTCGGTTTCACCGATAAGACCGTCCTGGCCTGGGCGGTATTCTCGGCTTCAAACAAGTTGGCCAAAGGCGGTCTCGCCGGCAACTACGGCGGCGTAGCCGCTAACGTGGCGCTTGGCGCGGGCGGAGGCGCCAATCTCCTCGCCGGCGGTTCCAACAACTCCATCTCCTTGCAGCCGCTCAGCGTTCAAGGACAGACGGGCGTCAATATCGCGGCAGCCATCGCCAGCCTCGAGTTGAAGTCTGCGGTGCCGGCCAAGCCCGCCAAGAAGTCTTCCAGCAAGAAAAAGAAGTAACTCTATACTTCTCTTATACGTTTGGCTGACGGCCGCCCTTCGGGGCGGCCGTTGTGCGTTCACGAGAGACTTGCCAATCCCCCCTGCCTCCTGAGACGATCAGCGTCCGGCGTCTGACCGCGGCCGGGTCGCCCGGCCAGCGCATGCTGCGTGGGAGGCGTTCATGGCCACAGGAAACGGAAACGGCACAAGTCCCAGGGGTCCCCGGTGCATCGCGCTGGTGGGCCCATTCCAGAGCGGCAAGACCACGCTGCTCGAAGCGATCTTCGCCCGCACCGGCGCGGTTCAACGCCAGGGAAGCGTAGAAGCGGGAACGACTGTCGGCGATGCCGGCAAGGAGGCGCGCAGCCACCGCATGAGCGTGGAGCTCACCGCCGCCACCACCACCTTCATGGGCGACAGCTATACTTTCATCGATTGCCCCGGCTCCATCGAATTTGTCCATGACATGCGTGCGGCGCTGCCGGCGGTCGACGCGGCGGTCGTGGTCTGCGAGATGGACGAAAAAAAGATTCCACAGCTCCAGCTCATCCTGCGCGATCTGGAAGAACAGAAAATTCCCCGTTTTCTTTTCCTCAACAAGATCGACAAAGCCGACGCCGCCATCCATGACGTGCTGCGCCTGTTGCAGCCAGCCTCGCGCTGCAAGCTTTTGCTGCGGCAGCTGCCGACTTTTTCCGGCGACATCATCAGCGGCTTCGTCGATCTCGCGCTGGAACGCGCCTTTGTCTACAAGGAGCACGCCGCTTCCGAAGTGGTCGCGCTGGAAGGCGATACGCTCGACCAGGAAAAAACCGCGCGCTTCTCCATGCTGGAGACGCTGGCCGATCACGACGATGAGCTGATGGAGCAGCTTCTCGAAGACATCCAGCCACCGCGCGACAAGGTTTTCGACGATCTGAGCAAGGAACTGCGCGACGGCCTGGTTTGTCCCGTGCTGCTCGGCTCGGCTGCCCGCACCAATGGCGTCCTCCGCCTGCTGAAAGCTTTGCGGCACGAAGCGCCGGGCGTGGAGACCACGAGCAAGCGGCTGGGCGTCAAAGCCGGGAGCGGCGAAGCTATCGCGTATGTCATGAAGACCTTCAATACCTCCCACGGCGGCAAGATGTCGGTCGCTCGCGTGCTGGCGGGCTCTATTCCAGAAGGCACGCAGATGATCGGCCCCTCCGACACCGGCGACCGCGTATCGGGGGTGTTCAAACTGTTCGGCCAGCAATCAGAGAAGCGCGGCGCCGCGGCGGCGGGTGACACGGTCGCTCTGGGCAAGCTCGATCACGCCAAAACCGGTGAGACCCTCTCTTCCGGCAAGCAGGCGCCGCCCCAGATCGCCAAGATCGAGCCGCATGCGCCGGTGCTTGCCATCGCCGCGGGCGCCAAGGAGCGCAAGGACGACGTCAAGCTCGGCCAGGCGCTGCACAAATTATTGGAGGAGGATCCCTCGCTGACGGTGTTCCACAATCCGGAAACCCATGAAGTTGTGATGTGGGGGCAGGGCGAGATGCATCTGCGGGTGGCGACGGAGCGCCTAGCCGACCGTTTCGGTGTGCCGATCGTGAAACGGCCGCCGACGGTCGGCTACCGCGAGACCATCCGCAAAGGCGCGATGCAGCGCGGGCGCCACAAGAAGCAGTCGGGCGGTCATGGCCAGTTCGGCGACGTGGTGCTCGACATCAAGCCGCTGCCGCGCGGGTCCGGCTTCAAATTCGAGGAGAAAATCACCGGCGGCGTGGTGCCGCGCAATTACATTCCGTCGGTGGAAGAAGGCGTGATCGACGCGCTCAAGCACGGACCGCTCGGCTTCCCGGTGGTGGACATTTCGGTAAGCCTGATCGACGGCTCCTATCACACGGTCGATTCATCCGACATGGCGTTCCGCCAAGCCGGGCGCATCGGCGTCGCCGAAGCGCTGCCGCAATGTCAGCCGGTGCTGCTGGAGCCGATCCATGCAGTGGAGATCGTCTGCCCGTCCGAGGCGACCGCGAAGATCAACGCCATCATGTCGGGCCGGCGCGGGCAGATTCTCGGCTTCGATACCCGCGAGGGCTGGCCGGGCTGGGACGTGGTGCGCGCGCTGATGGCGGAAGTGGAGATTGGCGATCTCATCGTCGAGGTGCGTTCGGCCACCGCCGGCGTGGGCAGCTTCACATTCAAGTTCGACCACATGGCGGAATTGACCGGCCGCGCGGCCGATCAGATCGTCGCCGCGAAGAAAGTGGCGGCAGCGTAGCGGATTACTCAGCGCTGGCTGTTCACGGATTGCATGCGAGCGCCGCATCAAGCCGGAGTCATCTACGCCTGTGAAAGGAGAACAGGAATAAGCGGCGCGACTTGCGAGTCAAAGTGTCTACTATTAGACTTCAGATATTGGGACACACGCCACCTGCCGCAGATGATAGCGAATTGGTAAACGGGGCCGTCATGATTACGGAACGCTATAACGCTTTATTTCAGGACGAAGCACAAACCAAAGCCATCGCGAAACGGATTCTAAAAGAGGGTTGTGTCGTCCTTCCTGATTTTTTCGACCAGGCCACGACTGATGCTCTGTATAAATATTCGCGTTCACTGAAAGACGAAGAGAGATTTACCATCACGAGACGCAGCGGAACCCCCGCTATGAACGTCGCCAGCTCTCCCGAATTTATGCGGGTGTTCGAGTCCATTCACAAAGCCCGCTGCAAAATCCAAGGCACGCACCACACCCCGCTCGACCCGACACAGCAGGCCGTCAGTCTGCCGATTGCTTCGGCCAGCAATACCTCGGACCCGGTTCCGTTTCACTTCGACGATTCGTTCATTAATGCGGTATTAGCAATAAAAATGCCTCCCAACAGCGGTGACGGAAACCTGCTAATCTACAACAACTTGCGCGGGCGCGTTCGTCCGCTGTTCCTGTCCAAGGTCGTTGCCCGGTTGCTCAGGCACTTACCGGGTCTGAGAGCGATCATCCGGCCGAAGGAAATCAGCTACCAGGAAGGTGCCCTGCACATATTTTTCGGCGACCTTACCCTTCACGGTGTTCGGCCTTTCTCAGCCGGAGAGCGCGTGACATTCACGATCAACGCCAGCCGAGTCGTGCGTCCTCCCAACTAAATGCCTGGATAGAATGATCTCCATCATCTTGGCATGGTTTCCCACCGCCAGAATACCGTAAATGCTCGGCTAACGCATTTGTGCGCATACGAAATAGAAAGCATGCCCGCGTAATGCGTTGCTGCCGTTAACGCTACAGGTATCCCCTAGCCGTATAACCGGGCAGAAAGCTGGCGATCCAGATCGCAGGCTGCGGGTATCGCGTGGTTCCAATGCTCGGTGCGCTGAAGAAAATCTTTTCGTCAGACCAGGGCCCTGCCGACGGCAAGATTCCGCTTGCCGAGGTGCTGCGCAGGAATTGGCTCGAAGTCTGGTACCAACCAAAAATCGACCTGCGGACAATGCGGCTGACGGGCGCGGAAGCGCTGGTGCGCGCGCGCCATCCGAAACGCGGCGTGCTGGGCCCGCACATGTTCCTGCCCGGCGCCACCGAACAAGACATGCTGGCCATGACGGAACGGGTGATCCTGGGCGCGCTGCGCGACTGGGAAGCCGGCGCCGCCAACGGCATGTCGCTGAAGCTTTCCGTCAACGTGCCGGTCACCGCGCTCGTCAAATTGCCGCTCACCCGGATGCTGAAACAGGAGCGGCCAAGATCGGCGGAATGGCCGGGCCTCATCATGGAGGTCACCGAGGACGAGATTATCCATGACCTACAGATAGCGAACGACGTGGCGGAAGCGCTGCGCGCTTTCAATTGCACGCTGGCGCTGGACGATTTCGGCGCGGGCTACTCGTCGCTGGCGCGCTTGCGGCAGCTTCCGTTCAGCGAGCTGAAGATCGACCGCAGCTATGTGATGAATTGCAACTCCGACAAGATCAACGCCGGGCTATGCGAAACCATTGTCGAGCTGGGAATGCGGTTCGGATTGAAGACGGTGGCGGAAGGCGTGGAAACCACGCACGAGAGCCATAAGCTCCAGGCCGTCGGCTGCAACATCGGCCAGGGCTTTCTGTTCGCGAAGCCGATGCCGCGCAGCGAGTTCATGGGCCTCATGCGCAAGCGCCAGATGAACCTGACGCCCTCGGCGAGTACGGCGACGAACTTCGTGCCCCAATTCATGAGCAGCCGCTAACCACTGATTAAGCGCCCGGCTTGCGGTTGGTGAAGCGGGCGTTTCCAAGCCCCGTCCCGATCGTCAAGACTCCCCAGCGTTCCACATCCTTGTTGAAGGGCACTTCGCTAAGCCCCTGCACCACGGCATCATTATGCATGACGATTATGGTTTCATGCTCGCCGATCTTGGGGATCGCTTTGTGCAATTCGTGGGGTAGATTGAAGCGGCTGCTCTCCCAATTACCGGGAAGGTTCTGCGCGCCGCGCTCGATCGAACCGTCCTCTTCGATACGCCCGGGACATCCGATACCGACAAAAGGAGCCAGCACCAGGCCATCTCTTTTTGCCGCCTTGATCATGGCCTGCAACATGTCCGCAAGGCCTTCCACCGCATCGTCGCGCTTGAGCTTTTCCTCGTCACCGTGACGCCAAAGCTCGAATTTCCACACCGCGGCCTTCGACAGGTCGGGAGCTTTTTTCAGATTGAGCTGGACGACGCCGGCACGGATATTGGTCCCGCCGATGTCGACGCCCAGAATGGCGTCATGCGCCTGGAACATCCAGGTAGGAGCCAACTGCGCCGCTCCCAACAAGCCGGCTTCGTCGGGATCATTCCGGATGGGCACCATGTCGAGGGCGATACCGTCCGCCTTCAGGATCACCGCGGCGCGGCCGATGGCGACTTCACCGACGCGGCTTGAGCGGAATCCGCCGCCCACCATCACGCGCTCGGTATCCCGCCATCCTTTGGTCTTGAGAAATCGGCGGGTAATCAGCGCGAGTTCCTGGGCGAAGTCCTCAATCGCGCCCTGCAGGATGCCGGCGGCCTCAGGGTCGCCCTCGGTGAGGATGGAATCGAGCTTCTTCTTGCTGATCTCTTCGCTGGACTCGTCGCCGAACGGGTCGTCGCCCTTCTTGCGCGTGGCCTTGCGCCAATTTTCCAGAATGACGCGAAAAGCGCCCTTGCTGGCGCGGTCGCCGAGGAATCCCTCGTCGTCCTTCAGCTCGAGATTATAGCTATCGACATCCACCGCCGGCAGACGCAGAGCCCCGTGAACAGCGGCGGGCAGGGTGGTAGCTTGTTCGGGCATGCTCAATCCCCCATAAGGTCTTCAACAACGGTGTAGGCAGGGGAAAGTTTCACCAAATGGACGCCAGGCACCCAGGAGGAGGACCCCGCGTGAGTCCCGCGGCCGGCATCATGAATGAGGATTTCCGGGCGGCTTGCGTGATCGGCTGGCCGGCCGGCCATTCGCGTTCGCCGTTGATCCACAACTACTGGATCAAGCAGCACGGCCTGGCGGCGGAATATCGGCGCGAAGCGGTGCCGCCCGACAAGTTCGCTGAGTTCATCGCGGGTTTGAGCGAGCGGGGCTATATCGGCGCCAACGTCACGCTGCCGCATAAGGAAGCCGCGCTGGCGCTATCGGACCCCGACGATCGCGCGCAAGCCGTCGGCGCCGCCAATACGCTGTGGCTTGAAGGCGGAAAGTTGCGCTCCACCAATACGGACGTGGAAGGCTTCCTCGAAAACCTGGACGCCGCGACGCCGGGCTGGGGCTCCGGCCTGCAAAGCGCCGTCGTGCTTGGCGCGGGCGGCGCGGCGCGGGCGATCGTTTTTGCGCTGCTCAACCGAGGGGTGGAGCGCGTGCATGTGGCAAACCGCACCTTCGAAAAAGCCCAAAGCTTCCGCGAACGCTTCGGCGAGCGCGTTCACCCGGTACATTGGGAGGAGATCAACGGCTTGCTGGCGGGGGCGCAGCTTCTGGTCAATGCGACGTCGCTCGGCATGAGCGGCCAGCCCGAACTCGACGTGAATGTCGAGCATTTGCCGGAAAGCGCCGTCGTTGCCGACATCGTTTATGCTCCACTCGAGACGCCGCTGCTGGCGGCCGCGAAAAAGCGCGGCCTGCGCACGGCCGACGGCCTGGGAATGCTGCTGCACCAGGCGGTGCGCGGTTTCTCGCTCTGGTTCGGCATCCGTCCCGAAGTGACCGCCGAATTGCGCAACCTGGTGGAAGCCGACCTGAAGCAGGGCGCTACGGCGGGGCGCTGAGCCCGCGGCGCCGGGAATAGACATAAGCCCGCGGTGTTCCTCTTCGTAACCGGTAAGGCATCCGCCGGACGGGAGGCCACGCCATGACAGCGACAATACGAAACACGTTCGCGATGACAGGATTTGCTTTCCTGTTCGCAGCCACTTGCGCTTGGGCGCAACAGCCATCCACCCGCGTGATCGGGACGATCCTGGGAGTCGATGACGCAACCCTTGTCGTCAAGACCGACAAGGGCGAGGTGAAGGTGGGCCTTTCCGATCAAGCCCGTGTCATGGGAGTCGAAAAGGCGTCGTTGAATGACGTGAAGAAAGGCGACTTCATCGGCGTGGGCGCGATGCCGCAGGCCGATGGCAGCCAGCGCGCCATCCAGGTCACCATCTTCGCGGAGTCGCAGCGTGGAACGGGCGAGGGCCATCGGCCGTGGACCCGGCCAAACAGCACCATGACCAACGCGACCGTCGATACCACCGTCGCCGGCGTGGACGGCCAGGTGCTCATGGTCAAATACAAGGACGGCGAGAAGAAGATCGTGGTGCCGCCCGATGCCCTGATGCTGCGCTACGTGGAAGGCGACAAGAACGAGCTTAAGGCCGGCGCTCAGATCGCCATCAGCGGCGCGACGCAGAAGCCGGACGGCTCGCTCGAAACGTCACGGGTCAACGTGGGCCGCGGCGGTTACGCGCCACAGTAGTGCGGCGGGCTATTGAGGAAGGTGGCAGCGGCAGAAACCCCGCTGCTGCCGCTTTTATTGCCAATGCGGAATAATTAGGCGGCTCCGCCCAGAAACTGCGCAACCGCCACGCCCAAGATTAGCGGCTGCCCTACATTGCCTGGGAAACGCGGGGAACAGGCCCGTAAAGCGGCTTGGCATATGGGTTGCAAACACCTCCTCGAAGCCGTTTCGGGCGGCGCAACGAGGGAGTGTCAAATGGCTATCTTCGATGACCCGTTCGATCCGCGGCACGCATTGCGTGCATCCGGCTGCGGCTGTGGCCAGCACCGCAGCCAGGCGGAGCACGATCAGGCTCAGCTTCAGCAGGCGGCCGCCGAGAGCGAAGACAAGCGCCTTGAGGGCGTGGTGGCGTCGGCAGTCATGCGCGCCATGTTTCCGCAGGACGCCGCGCGCCGCGCATTCCTGAAGACACTCGGCGCCTCCACCGCGCTTGCGGCGGTCTCGCAATTCTTCCCGCTGAAAATGGCGACGGAAGTGTTCGCGCAAGGCGGGCCGATCGAGAAGAAGGATCTGAAGGTCGGCTTCATCCCGATCACTTGCGCCACGCCGATCATCATGGCGCATCCCATGGGCTTCTATACGAAGCATGGGCTCAACGTGGAGGTAATCAAGACCGCGGGCTGGGCGGTGATCCGCGACAAGACGCTGAACAAGGAATACGACGCCGCGCACATGCTCTCGCCAATGCCGATCGCCATCACGCTCGGCGCGGGCTCGAATCCGATCCCCTATACCGCGCCTGCGATCGAGAACATCAACGGCCAAGCGATCACGCTGGCGATGAAGCATAAGGACAAGCGCAATCCGAAGGATTGGAAGGGTATGAAGTTCGCGGTGCCCTTCGACTACTCGATGCACAATTATCTCTTGCGCTACTACGTGGCGGAGCACGGCATCGATCCCGACACCGATATCCAGATCCGCTCAGTGCCGCCGCCGGAAATGGTGGCCAATCTGCGCGCCGAGAACATCGACGGCTTCCTCGCGCCGGACCCGGTGAACCAGCGCGCGGTCTATGATGGCGTCGGATTCATTCACATGCTGTCCAAGGAAATGTGGGAAGGGCATCCCTGCTGCGCCTTCGCGGCGTCAAAGGACTTCGTCACCCAGACGCCGAACACCTACGCCGCCCTGCTGAAGGCGATTATCGATGCCACCGCTTACGCCGCCAAGCCGGAAAACCGCAAGCAGATCGCCGAAGCCATCGCGCCGGCGAATTACCTCAACCAGCCGGTGACGGTGGTGGAGCAGGTGCTCACCGGCACCTTCGCGGACGGCCTCGGAAACGTGAAGACCGATGCCAACCGCATCGCCTTCGATCCGTTCCCCTGGCAGTCGTTCGCCGTGTGGATCATGACACAGATGAAGCGCTGGGGTCAGATCAAGGGCGACGTCGACTACCAGACCGTCGCGAGCCAGGTCTTCCTCGCCACCGATACGTCCAAGCTGATGAAGGAGGTCGGGCTCACGCCGCCTGCAGCGACGAGCAAGTCGTTCTCGGTCATGGGTAAGATATTCGATCCGGCGAAGCCCGAGGAATACATCGCCAGCTTCGCCATCAAGAAGGCGGTGTGAGGGTGATGCGCTGCGACTCTCAGACGTTCCCCGGACGCGGCGCAGCACGAAGTGGTGCGCCGCAGATCCGGGGTCCATGGCCTAACGAAGCTGGGTCCCGGTTCTGCAGCGCAACGCCGAGAGGCGCTGCGCTGCGCCCGGGACATGAGTCTGCATCATGACCCGCTCCCTCGCGCTGCGCGCTGCGGTGATGTCCATCGTGCTGTTCGTCGCCTTCGTGCTGACCTGGCACCTGGCGACGCGCGGCCTCAGCTCCGTGCAGCAGATGAGTCCCGAATACGCCAAGCTCATGGGTGCGACCGCGACCCACGGCAAATCGGCCATGCCGGGGCCGCTCGATGTGGGCGCCAAGCTTTGGGAGCACATCAAGAGCCCGTTCTACGACAAGGGCCCGAACGACAAGGGGATCGGCATCCAGCTTGGCTATTCCATCGCGCGGGTGGGCCTGGGCTATTTCCTGGCGGTGCTGGTTGCAATCCCGATCGGGTTTCTGATCGGCATGTCGCCGCTGATGAGCCGCGCGCTCGATCCTTTTATCCAGATATTGAAGCCGATCTCGCCGCTCGCGTGGATGCCGCTGGCGCTCTACACGATTAAAGATTCAAGCCTGTCCGCGATCTTCGTGATCTTCATCTGCTCGCTCTGGCCGATGCTGATCAACACGGCTTTCGGAGTGTCCGCCGTGCGCAAGGAATGGCTCAACGTCGCGCGCACGCTGGAGGTCGGTCCCATTCGCCGCGCCTTCACCGTCATCCTGCCGGCGGCCGCGCCGACCATCCTCACCGGCATGCGCATTTCCATCGGCATCGCCTGGCTGGTGATCGTCGCCGCCGAGATGCTCGTGGGCGGCACCGGCATCGGTTACTTCGTCTGGAATGAATGGAATAATCTTTCGATAACAAATGTGATTATTGCGATTTTGGTGATCGGGCTGGTCGGCATGGTGCTGGACCAGATGCTGGCCCGCGCGGCGCGCGCCGTGACGTATCCGGAATAGCGTCATGGAAAAATTCATCTCCATCGAGGGCATCGCGAAGCGTTATCCCGCGCCGGGCGGGAGCACGACGATCTTCGAAGACCTGTGGCTGTCGATGCGGCGCGGCGAATTCACCTGCGTGATCGGCCATTCCGGCTGCGGCAAGACGACGGTGCTCAATGTCCTCGCCGGCCTCGATGCGCCGTCGGAAGGCGTCGTCATCGTCGACGGGCAGGCGATCGAAGGCCCGAGCCTCGACCGGGCGGTGATCTTCCAGGGCCACTCGCTGCTGCCGTGGCGCACGGTGATGGGAAATGTGGGATACGCGGCGTCCTCGAAATGGCGGCGCTGGTCCGGCGCTCAGGTCAATGCGCATGCGCAGAAGTTCATCGACCTCGTCGGGCTCACCGGGGCCGAGCATAAGCGGCCGTCGGAACTTTCCGGCGGCATGAAGCAGCGCGTCGGCATCGCGCGCGCGCTGTCGATCGAGCCCAAGATACTGCTGATGGACGAGCCCTTCTCCGCGCTCGATGCGCTCACGCGCGGCACGTTGCAGGACGAGGTGCGCCGCATCTGCCTGGAGACGGGGCAGACGGTGTTCATGATCACGCATGACGTGGACGAAGCGATCTATCTCGCCGACCGCATCATCCTGATGACCAACGGCCCCGGCGCGGTGCTGGCGGAGATCGTGGACAATCCGCTGCCGAAGCAGCGCGCGCGCGCCGACTTCCACCGGCATCCGCTCTATTACGCGGTGCGCAACCACATCATCGATTTCCTCGTCAGCCGCAGCAAGAATTTCGCCGAGGAAACCAAGAACCGACCGCACGACCCGCGGAACGTACCAGTAGTACGCCCCGGTCTGCCGGAGCAATTGATTCACAGTGTCCCGGGCGCAGCGCAGCACGAAGTGATGCGCCGCAGACCCGGGACCGCCACAATCCGGAACGGTCCCGGATCAGCGTCGCACCGCTGACGCGCTGCGCCGCATCCGGGACACAGGAAGCATCCAAGGAGAGAAAAATGAAACGCGCCGACTTGACCGAAAAGCTTCTCGACATCAAGCGCGAGAAGGGCTGGACCTGGAAACATATCTGCGCCGAGATCGGCGGCATGTCGCCGTTCATGATCACCGGCGCGCTGCTCGGGCACCAGAAGCTGACCAAGCCGCAGGCGGCCGCCGCGGCGAAATTGTTCGGTCTGTCCAAGACCGAGCAGGCGCTGCTCAACGAAGTGCCGATGCGCGGCGCCGGCACGCCGATGCCGCCGTCGGACCCGCTGATCTATCGCTTCTACGAATTGGTGATGATCAACGGCCCGGCCTGGAAGGCGCTGATCGAGGAGGAATTCGGCGACGGCATCATGTCGGCGATCGACTTCGACATGGTGATGGAGCGGCTGCCCGATCCCAAGGGCGACCGGGTGAAGATCACCATGTCGGGCAAATTTTTGCCGTTCAAATATTACGGCGCGACGGGGAACGCGCAGGCGTATGGGTTTAAGGAGGAGTGATTTCTTTCTTCACCTCCCCCCGGAGGGGGAGGTCGAACCGCGAAGCGGTTCGGGAGGGGGTGATCTTTCTTTCGCACAAGGGTGGGTTAGCGCCGAATGCGAGTAACCCACCGGCCTATCGCCAGTTGCGGGTCGCTGTGGTGGGTTACAGCACTTCGCGCCTAACCCACCCTTGTGCTGCGCTCACCGAACCTCGCAGATTCCGCGAGCGGGATTGCGCGGGTTTCGACCCTGCGGGTGACGATCACCTCGCGTGCGTTGACATTTGGCGATCTAAACGAAAGAGGCGCCCAATCGAGGCGCCTCTTCGATCATTCCTGGTGGGTGCGCTGCTCATCGGCTTGCGTACTCCACACGGGCTGGGTCGCAGTGGCACGGCGGATTCACAAATCCGCCTATTGCCAAACCGAAACCCAATGCGAACAGTGCAAAAATGATTGCTCCAATAACATGGCCCGCCGCATGGATTTGCACTGACTTCCAAGAGTTTTCTGTCCGGTTCTGTGTCATGCCACCCTCCACACGATATCTCGTTAGCGGGGGCGAAACTGGCGGGCGACATCGCAGCCAAGGTCGGTAAGGGCCAGAATGGCCGAACCATAGGCGGCGGCGGTTGCCATCCTGAACATGACGTCCTTGCCCACATAAGAAAGGACAGAAGTCTTGGCTGTCGCCCCCTCGGAACAAAGAATTTCTGGCAGGCTTGCGACGATCGTCGGCGGCAGAGTTTTCAGCAACGGCCGGAGAAGCTCCGGTTTATCAGCACCAGGCATATTCGCCAGTTCGATAAGTATCGCGTCCACCAACGTGTCGGGGGCATCACCCTCTTGTGCGCCCCTGATCGCTAATATCATGCGCGTCATCTCTTGCCGGTCTTGGTCCGAAAGAACCAAATGGCGACGCGCACCTGTCGAGGGAGTCGTAGTCGATCTCGTTGATCCGGTTGTCATTTTTGTCCTCCTGCGGATGTTTACTTCCCAACGGGAGGCTGGTTGCCCACCGGGCCTCGGGCCGCTGAGACGGTGCATTTCTGTTCCGCGTTAACTACATTAATCCTTCCATTTTCCGGGCCGCCGGATGGACGCGATTTTTTTCGGCATCAATATTTTGTCCCCCGCTCCCAAGCCGCCTATGCACTTTTGGAATAGCTTCGCTCGGAGGGGTGCGCGGTTTTCCAGTGAAATCCTAGGTTTGTCTCGCATTTGATCGTAATTCTGGTATGAATCCTCGCCCACCGGGCCTCGCGCACTCAACGCGCTAGCTCGGCCGACCCCCTGCTGCACTTTGGCGGGGGGTCACTTTTTTGGCGCTGAGCGGCGCTTGACCCCATTGCACGTGTCGCGGATTGCCTTCCCTTTTTTGCAGCCTTAGGGTCCGCCGGGGATTTGTAATCTCGGGGGTTGGAGGAATGGCCATAAGTCCTGGAGACCGTTTCATTTTGCTTTGCAAAATTAAGGGAATTGATCAGTTCACAGAGTTCAAAACGGCGTTTTGGAAGCAGCAGGTCAAAGAAGTAGGCGAGCGCAAAAAAACAAAACTGAAAGCTCTTCAACGAGCATTCAATGGGTGGAAGCGCGGACGAAAACTGAGGTCCCATAATCGAGACTATTTTCTTGCGGCGCTAAATGAATCAGGTTGGTCGGATAAATTACCTCCACCGGACGATCTTCTTGACATCGAGGTGTCAGTTCCGGAATTTCTGGATGCTTGCAAGCTCTCGTACGAGGAAGCGGAGCTCCTATTAAGCGACGATTCAATTGAGGAGTGGAGAAAGGCGCACCACAATCTTTTTTTTATGAAGGCGTTAGACGAGCAGGCAAGAACAGAAAAGGCCAAGCTCTTAATGCCTAATCTCATCGGCACTTATAACCTCTATAGGCGCCACTCGATTCTTCCTGGGCTTCTGCGAGAGCATTTCGTCATCGAGAAGATAAAGGACGGGCACTGCGAGGGAAAGTACATCCAGTTCGCGCGAGCGCAACCCGACAACGTCATTCCCTTCAACGGCTTCTTTTGCGAATTCTATGTTATCGCCTTTGGAGCTCATCAAGCGGTAGGCGGACGAACAGAGATTGTTACTGTCTCTATTCTAATTGAGAACGCCTTCTCTGGTGACGTGCTGATCCCGCGAAAGAAAAGCGGCCCCTATTTTATGGGCCTTCTAAGCGGCATTTATGACTCCGGGAATGTTCTGCTGGCTGAGCGGATACTGATCGAAAAGATCGCCGCTAAACCTAAAATCAGGACATCGGAAATCGAGGGAAAATGGCGACTTGAATCGCCGGAATGGGCGCCAGTCCATCTACACGAGGATCGCCGTAAGCAGCGAGGTGAGTACTACAAAGCAATCGATGTAATCGATAACTCTTTGGATGGGCAGACGCTAACGGCCAGATTGTCTCGCCTCGAAATGGTGCGCGGCTAGCCCGGTGGGTTAGCGCCGAAGGCGCGTAACCCACCGAGCCATCGCAAGTTGCGAGTCACTGTGGTGGGTTACGGCGCTTCGCGCCTAACCCACCCTACGCGTTAAGTAGTACGAGCGACGCCGGATGATGCCTATTTTCAGGGCGAAGCATCAAGGCTAGAGTTGCTGTCGGTCTGCTATTGCGGAGCCGACAATGCGTATATTTGAAATCATACCCGCGTTGATATTCGTGCTTTCTTCCGGACTGCTTTTCAACAAGCGCTTCCGCGAAAATCAGGTCTTGGTGGGCGTTGCCGGCTTGATCGCACTTGTCGCCTCCTATTTCTTGTTTGAGGAGGTTATGAATCGCGTCGTAAAGAGCCACCTTGAGAAGCAAGCGGAAGCGTCAAAACCTGCGCCGGCGCCGCCCGTGCCTATTCCTGTGCCGCCCCCGCCGGCACCTGTCTCTGCGCCAACACCAGCTGCGCGTACCATTGCCTTGTCCCCCGTTGACCAAATCCTTGCACCGCTCAAACCGTCCGTATGCCCCTCATATACGGAAGATCAGACGCGTGCCACTACTTCACTTCTACTTGGCGCGGCTGACCAAGCCGGTCAGCGGGGAGACAGAAGTCAGCGAGTCCGGTTAGCCGAACAAGCGATGGGATTATGGCTTTGTCTCCCAGACCAGAATGACGCATGGATTCGTGACATACGCGACCAAATTACCGGCAGTCTAGGCACAGCAAAATTTCAACTCGGCGAACGGCGCGAGGGCTGTACGTTAATCTTGCAGGCATATCAGCGCGCAAAGCAGCGAAATGATCGTGACTCTCAGAATTTGCTCATGATGTTTGTTCCTGATTGCTAAAACGAAGAAGACGATTGCGTGTCTTTTCCGATTGTAACTTTTCGCCTCTTCCCTTCAAAGAAAGTTCCCAACTTTCATAAGCATCGGCATCTTCTAGCCGCCTTCGGCGCTAACCCGCCCTACGAGCCACGAGTTGTAACAAGCGTGCGATACAAACGAGCCGCCAGGTGGGGATAGCGATGGATGATGAAATTCAACAGAAGGTGCGCGACTTTCAGCGCAACCCTAACTATGAACACCGCGTCGTAGCCTTCTACGATTTTCTAGGATGGCGTTCAAAAATTGCTGAGGCGGGAACAGACCCGGAGAAAATTGGGAGGCTGCGACGAATGATATTGCGGCACACCCGTTCGTTGGGTGGACAGCAGCAATATGCTGCGCCCGAAGTCCGATTTTCATCGTTTTCGGATAACGTCGTTGTATCTCAGCCTGTAAGCCCAACCACAGTAAGTCACCTCCTAGGAACCCTGGGTGCGTTTCAGCTAGTGAGTGCAGCCGATGGATTCTTCGTTAGAGGAGGGGTGACGGTCGGCTGGATACATCACGACAACACGTCAGTGTTCGGACCGGCGTTAAATCGTGCATACGAATTAGAAAGCACAGTGGCTGATTTCCCTAGAATAGTTGTGGATCAAAATGTTCTCGACGCGCTTGGCACACTGCCTTTTTTTATGAAGACCGAGGACGGAATAAGCTTCGTCAATCCCTTTACGACCACCTTCGTTCGTCTCCTAGCATCCTTAGAAAAAACGACCACAAAGGATGTCTATGCGTCGTTGGGATTCCCTAGCGGTGGCAACCGCAGACTTGACAGCGTCCCTTCGGACCAACTCTTAAAGTTCGCTCTCGATGGGGTTAAACCTCAACTGCGTGCCCCTCTGGAAGACAAAGAGTGGAGCAAGGTCGCTTGGATCCATGACCGTATAGCCAGCCAACTCGGTTTACCACTCGCAAGATCGTATCCTCGCGTGCGACCCGGGTGAAGCGGACTACCGTAAGATAACCCACCCTACACTTTTGCTGAATGCGCGCTGAGGCGCCGCGTTGGCGGACCCTTCAGGCCTCTTCAACTCAAGCCTCGAAGGCAACACCAGGCGCGCCATCGATTTCCGTGAGGGCGACAAGATCGATGCAAAGGCGTTGAAGGCGCTCATCCGCGCCGCCGTGGCGCTCAACACGTCGGTGCGGGCGAAGAGAGCGAAGGGCGCTTGAGCGTGCTTTTCTTGACCGGCCTCATGCTGAGGAGCCGCCGAAGGCGGCGTCTCGAAGCATGGGCGACAATGTGTGGCCCATCCTTCGAGACGCGTTGCTTCGCAACGCTCCTCAGGATGAGGCAGAGAGAGTCAGACTTTGTGGCTGGGTCCCCGCTTTCGCGGGGACGACCGGAATGAGTGTGTTCACTCCCTCTCCAACATCCACGCATGATGATCGCGGCCCTTGGAGCGGCGCTTGCGCCGGCGCGGCGCGGGCTTCTCTTGCGGCGGGTCGCGGTGTTCAAGGAAATCCTCAACCGCCGCCCTCGGCGCGCGGTGCAGGTCCACGTCTTCCGCGCATAATTGCATGATCGGGCGCATCGGCTCGCGCGGCGGTTCGCCCTGGCGGATGGCCACGCCTTGAGCAATCGCTGTGTCTCGCCGCCGCCGCCGTCGGCCCATCGTCGCGAGCTTCGCCATCTTCATGAGCTCCAGCGCCTCGGCGAGCTTGTCGAGATCGACGCTCGCGCTTTCCTCCAGCTCGCGGACAGTGCGTTCGGCCAGCGCATGGAGCCGCGCGGCGAGCGTGCGCATTTTCAGCCTTGCGCCGGCGCGCGCGGTCGGGACCGTGTCGGTCGCGCGCGGCGCGAAGGGGTGCCGCCGCCAGCCGCCGTCGCGCGTCCAGCGGCAGATGGTGGCGCGGCCGACGCCGGTGCGCGCGGCAATCTCGCCATAGGTCAGCGCGGTCTGCTCGATCAGGCGGCGCACCGCCGCGATCGCGGCGTCAGTGTGCGGCCTCCGCGAGCGGGGCGGGACGCCGATCCGCACAATGGATGAATGGAAGGGAGGGCGCATGGCATAGGAAGATATGCCTAGAAGCCAGAGGACGCAAGCGCCGTCTTTAACCTCTCCCCGCGTGCGGGGAGAGGTCGGCGAGCGGCGAAGCTGCGAGCCGGGTGAGGGGGCTTAACAGCGCATCGAAGTATTGGTCAGGGCCCCCCCCCCGCCCGCCCCCCCCTCCCCCCCCCCCGCCCCCCCCCCCGCCCCCCCCCGCCCGCCCCCCGCC
>Ga0080064_1001440_pt1 | contig 48035 bp, 45 predicted proteins | sample Subgrocontami54m_FD_69260 | JGI IMG/M metagenome (GOLD analysis project Ga0080064, IMG submission 69260) | Subsurface groundwater microbial communities from S. Glens Falls, New York, USA - GMW46 contaminated, 5.4 m (SPADES assembly) (version 2) ...
GGGAGGGGCGGGGGCGCGGCGGGGGGCGGGGCGCGGTGGTGCGGTCGCGCGCCCGCGCCGGCGGGGGGGGGGGGGGGGGGCGGGGGGGGGGGGGGGCGCGCCCGCTCCCCCGCTGACTGACCCCTCCCCGAAACGCCGTCGGCGTTTCGACCCTCCCCTTTCAGGGGAGGGTTAAAAGAAAGGACGCCGGTGCTCTTCTTCATTTTCGCGCCGTGCACCGTGACCAGCGACGGACAAAAACCCTTGAGGCAGGAAAAATCCTTGTTGCAGCTCGACTGGTCGATCCGGCGCTTGCGGCCGAATTCGGTTTCCAGCGGCTGGATCGACACGCAATTCGACTGCACGCCGCAATCCCCGCAACCTTCGCAGACCAGATCGTTGATGATGACGCGCTTGTCTGGATCGTCCATCAGGCCGCGCTTGCGGCGGCGGCGCTTTTCCGCCGCGCAGGTCTGATCGTAGATCAGCACCGTGACGCCGGGGATGGCGGCAAGTCCGGTCTGCACCTGCATCAGCTCGTCGCGGTGATGAATGGTGAGGCCGGGCGGCCAAGCCTCGCTCTTGGAATATTTGTCCGGCTCGTCGGTGACGACGACCACGCGGGCGACGCCTTCACCCGCAACCTGCCGCGCCATCATGGGCACGGTGAGCGCGCCGTCGTTGGCCTGGCCGCCAGTCATCGCCACGGCGTCGTTGTAGAGAATTTTGTAAGTGACATTGACGCCGGAGGCCACGGCCGCGCGGATGGCGAGACTGCCGGAATGATTGTAGGTGCCGTCGCCGATGTTCTGAAAGACGTGGCGGCGCTCGGAAAACAGCGCCTCGCCCATCCAGTTGGCGCCCTCGCCGCCCATTTGCGTGAAGCCGAGCGTCGAGCGGTCCATCGACTGCGCCATATAATGGCAGCCGATGCCCGCATAGGCGCGCATACCCTCGGGCACCACCGTCGAGGTATTGTGCGGGCAGCCCGAGCAGAAATAGGCAGTGCGGACGCCGACGTTCTCAGCTTCCGCCAAACGGCGCTGCATTGCTTTCAAATCGCCGACGCGAGCAGCCAGCTCCGCATGGGGCGCGACCTTCAGCAGCCGTTCGCCGATACAGATCGCGATCGCGCCCACATCGAGCGCGCCCTTCGCGGGGAAGAGTGATTTCCCTTGCTCGTCCTTCTTGCCAATGACCGCCGGCTGATTCGCCGTGCCGTAGAGCAGTTCGCGTATCTGCGCTTCGACCAGCGACTCTTTCTCTTCCACCACAATGATGAGTTCGAGCCCGCGCGCGAACTCGACGATATCGGCGCGGTTGAGCGGCCAGGCGCAGCCGACCTTCAAAATCCGCAAGCCGAAGGCATTGCACTTGACCTCATCGAGACCGAGATCGTCCAACGCCTGGCGCACGTCGCCATAGCCTTTGCCGAGCGTAACCACGCCGATCTTCGCCGCCGCACCGCCGGAGGTAACCGTGCGGTTGAGATTGTTGGCGCGCAGGAAGGCGAGGATGGCGTCGCGCTTGAAATCGTAAAGCCGCCCTTCCTGTACAGGCACAGGATCGCGCAGGCGGATGTTCAGCCCGCCCGGCGGCATGGCGAAGTCGGTGGGCGTGGAGAACTGCATGCGATCGATGCTGCCGTCGATGATGCCGGTCGCTTCCACCGTGTCCTGCGTCACTTTCAGCGCCGCCCAGGTGCCGGTGAAGCGCGACATGGCCCAGCCATAGAGGCCGTAATCGACGATCTCCTGCAGGCTGGCGGGCACCAGCACCGGGATCAGCACATCGACGAAACGAAACTCTGACTGATGCGCGGTGGTCGACGACGAGGCCGTGTGGTCGTCGCCCGCGATGGCGAGCACGCCGCCGTTCTTCGAGGTGCCGGCGAGATTGGCGTGGCGGAAGACGTCGCCCGCGCGATCGACGCCGGGCCCCTTGCCGTACCACATGCCGAAGACGCCGTCGTATTTGCCCTCCCCGCGTAGCTCGGCCTGTTGCGTGCCCCAGAGCGCGGTGGCGGCGAGGTCCTCGTTGATGCCGGCCTGGAATTTGACGTGCGACACGTCGAGAAATTTCTTGGCGCGCTCAAATTGCTGGTCCAGCCCACCGACGGGCGAGCCGCGATAGCCGGTGACGAAGCCCGCCGTGCGCAGGCCGGCGCGGCGGTCGCGCTCCTGCTGCATCAGGCACAGGCGTACCAGCGCCTGAAAGCCGGTGACGAACACGCGGCTTTGGCTCAAATCGTATTTATCGTCGAGCGTGACGTGCCTTAGCGCCATCCGCGCCGGGACCTCCAGGGCCAGTGTGCCCCCATGTCCGGACAACTGCCAGGGGGTTGATACAGGCCCATGAATGCGGCAGCAATGGCGGCATGAGCACCCATGATCACGACCATCACCACGACCACGACGGGCACGACCATCACGGCCACGAGCACGGCTCCGAACTGTCGGAGATGCAGCTTCGGGTCCGCGCCCTGGAGACCATCCTCACCGAGAAAGGCTATGTCGAGTCCGCCACGCTCGACGCCATCATCGAGACCTACGAGAGCAAGATCGGCCCGCACAATGGCTCCCGTGTGATCGCGAAAGCCTGGGTCGATCCGGCCTTCCGGCGGCAGCTTTTCGAGGATGCAGGCAAGGCCTTCGCCACCCTCGGCGTCATCGGCGGCACCGAACACCTCATCGCGATCGAGAACACGCCCAAGCAGCACAACATGGTCGTCTGCACTTTATGCTCGTGCTACCCTTCGGCCACGCTCGGGCTTCCGCCCACCTGGTACAAATCCTCCGCCTACCGCTCGCGCACCGTGGCCGACCCGCGCAGCGTGCTGGCGGATTTCGGCACGGAGCTGCCGAAGGACATAGAAATCCGCGTCTGGGATTCCACCGCCGAGGTTCGCTACCTCGTCGTGCCGATGCGGCCCAAGGGCACCGAAGGCTGGAGCGAAGAACAGCTCGCCGCCATCGTGACGCGCGATTGCATGATCGGCACGCGATTGCCTGACCCCGCGCAGGGAGCCGCGCGATGAATGGGCATATCACTCTTTGTCATTCCGGAAGCCGAGCGCTGAGCGAGGCTGTCCGGAATCCAGAAGCGACCACAGCATTCGTTTCTGGATTCCGGGCTCGCGCTTTCAGCGCGCCCCGGAATGACAGCATGAGGTCACGATGAACGGCGTGCACGACATGGGCGGCATGGACGGCTTCGGGCCGGTGCAGCCGGAAGAAAACGAGCCGGTGTTCCACGAGACATGGGAAGGCCGCGTGCTCGCGATGAACCGCGCCATGGGCTACACGCGCGCCTGGAACGGCGACATTTCGCGCCACGCCAAGGAAATCCTGCCGCCGCACGAATATCTCGGCAGTACCTATTACCGGCGCTGGGAGCTCGGACTCGAACTCATGCTGATCGACAACGGCCTCGTCGGCGCGGACGAATTCGCCGCCGGGCGTGCGCTGCGCCCAGGCAAGCCGCTGAAGCGCAAGATGACGCTGGAAAATCTAGCGACGGCCGTAGCGCGCGGCTCCTATGCGCGGCCGGCGAAGGCGCCCGCGCTGTTCAAGGCGGGCGACAGCGTGCGCATGAAGAACATTCATCCCAAGGGCCATACGCGGCTGCCGCGCTATGTGCGCGGGCATGTGGGCGTCATCGAGCATGTGCACGGCTGCCACGTATTTCCCGACAGCCACGCCTCCGCGAGCCGGGAAGAAGACCCGCAGTGGCTCTACACGGTGCGATTCGAGAGCCGCGAGCTGTGGGGCGAAACCGCCGACCCCACTGTCAAGATTTCAGTGGAAGCCTGGGAACCGTATTTGGAGCCTGTGTAGCTGTCATTCCGGGGCGCGGGCGTCATAGCAGCGCAGATTGCGTAAACTTGCCTGCGGTGCCCGCGAACCCGGAATCCAGACGCAAGCTCGGTGGACGTATCTGGATTCCGGGTCCGACTCTTCGAGCCGTCCCGGAATGACGAAGGAGATACAATGACCATCGACCAAGCCGCCACCCGGCGGGCGGCAGAGATTTCACCCGGCATGCCGCGCGACGAAACCGGTCCGGTTTTCCGCGAGCCCTGGGAAGCGCAAGCTTTCGCCATGACGCTCGCGCTGCACGAGCGCGGTTTGTTCACCTGGCCGGAATGGTCGGCCACGCTCGGCGACGAAATCAAGCGCGCACAAGCTGGCGGCGATCCGGATACCGGCGACACCTATTACCAGCATTGGCTCGCCGCCTTGGAGCGGCTCGTCGCGCAAAAGGGCGTGGCGAACCGCGATACGCTGGCGCGTTATCGCGACGCCTGGGACCATGCCGCCGATCGCACGCCGCACGGCCAGCCGATCGAATTGAAGCCGGAAGATTTCAAGTAACAGGTCATCTCCGGCCTTGTGCCGGGTATCCACGTCTTAGCAAAGAAGAAAGTCGTGGATGGCCGGGTCAAGCCCGGCCATGACGAACAAAATCAAACAAACATCCGCTCGCTCGCCATGTAACCGGCGAGCAAGAGCGCGCCGAAGGCGATGATCAGCGCGGCGGCGGCGACTTCAACGCCGCGCAGCGCCAGCATTCCCCATCCCGACCGTCCTTTGGCCAGCCTGCCAGCGAGGGCGCGCGCGCTGACCGCGAAGGTGGCGATCACGGCCACGGTGATGGCGGTGCCCAATCCCATGATGAAGGTGGCGCCGATGCCGGCCCAGAAGATTCCCTGCGCCAGCGCGAAGATCAGCACCAGGATGGCTCCCGAGCAGGGCCGCAGCCCCACCGCGACGATGGCGGAAAGCCCCCGCCGCCAACCGCCGGGACCGGCGAGTTGGGCGGGCTCCAGACCATGATCGCAGGACGCGTCGTGGTGATGATGGCCATGGTGGTGATGGTGGCGACCGGCATCGTGCCCGCGCAGCTCAGCCACGAAGGCGCAGCCCTTCTCCCACAGGAGTCGCGCGCCGATGGCGATGATGAGCGAGTAGCTCACGATCTCGATGACGCGCACGGTCTCGCCCATCATGCGGGCGGTGGCGCTGAAAACCAGAGCCGCGATGCCCACCAGCGCGACGGCGACCAGCGCTTGCAGCAGCGCCGACGCAAAGGAGAGCACGAGACCGCGCCGCCAGGTTTCATTGTTGGCGACGAGATAGGATGAGATCACCGCCTTGCCGTGGCCGGGGCCGGCCGCATGAAAGACGCCGTAGAGGAAAGAAATGCCGAACAAGCCGGCGACGGCAGTGGGATCGGTTTTAACCGCGCGGATGCTTCCGGAAAGCATCCGGTAGAATTCCGCCTGCTTGGCGAATATCCAGCCCATGATTCCGTCGACGGCGGGCGGCGGCGCGGCGCGCGGCCCGGCACCGAAGGGGTTCCCCTGCGCCAAAGCGGCATCGAGCGCGCCTTGCAGCAGAAGAATGCCGACTGCGGCGGTGACGATAGCGGTTACTTGAAACGCGGTGTCCCTGTGGGACGTCTTCACGGGCATTTCACCGCGATCTTGTTGGCGAAGTTCACGCCCCAATTGCCGGAGGCCGCGGCGGCCTCGCTCAACTGCTTGCCCTGCGCCATGCTCAACTCCTTGGGCTTGTCCACGGAGAGTTTGCATTCAGAGGGCGCACCGACGAGAGCGACAGGGTCTTTGCCGGTAAGCGCGAAATCGACGAAGTAGCTCGGATCGTAGACTTCGACATTCAATTCCTTCGCCTTCACCGGCGTCTTCAGCGGCAGGGTGAATTGTAGCGTGAGGACTTCGCTCTTGTAATCCAGCGAGTAGTCCTTCGCGTCGCCGAAGGTCACATCCTTGCCGTTGGCCTTGGCGTAAGTGAAGAAGTCCGACTCCTTGAGCGACTCGACGTTCACCTGTGCAAGCGGCGCCAATTCCTCGCGGGTGAAGACGCCTTTCTTTGCGCTCTGCAAGCCTTCCAGCGCGAAGGTGGAATACATGTCGTCGAATTCCCAGGCGTGACGCACGCCGGTGATGGTGCCGTCGGGTGCGTAGATGAGCTGGGTCGACATCTTCACCCAGACGTGCGGATGCGCCTGCGCGAGGTTAACGCAGGCGAGACTCACGGCGGCGGCGGCGAGAAGGCGGAAAAAGTTTTTCATGGTGCCGAATCATACCATGACTGGGGCGAAATTGGGGTTTGCTGTGTTGTTTACGTTATTACATCACGCTCCCGCCGCCCCGCCGTCGGCGCGGGGATCGTGTGCTCCCTCAAGCGTTTGGCCGGGATGCAGCACCACCACGCCGGCATGGCCCATGGTGTCGGAATAGGCTTCCGGCAGCACTTCCACATCGTGGCCGGCGGCCAGCAGGCGATCAATCAGGTTGCCGTCGAACCGGCTTTCCACGCGCAGGTTAACGTGCGACGAGCCCCAGGTGCGGCCGAGCAACCAGCGCGGGCGGTCGATCGCGTTTTCCAAATCCTGGCCGAAGGTGACGTGGCGGGTGAACACCGCGGCCTGCGTCTGCGGCTGGCCGTCGCCGCCCATGGTGCCGTAGGCGATGACGCGCCCGTCCTTCAGCACCGCAAGCGCGGGATTGAGCGTGTGGATGGGAAGCCGCCCGGGCTCGAGAAGATTATGCGAGCCGCGCTGGAGCGAAAAGCTCGCGCCGCGATTCTGCATCAGCACGCCGGTGCGCGGCAGCACGCAGCCGGAGCCGAATTCCCAGTAGATCGACTGGATGTAGGAGACGACGAGGCCGGAGGAATCCGCCGCGCCCATCCAGACGGTATCACCCTCCTTCCACGGCGCGGGCCAAGCGGCAGCCTTGCGGCGGTCGATCTTCTTCGCCTCCGCATCGAGGAAGGCGGCTTGCAGAAAACGCGCGGCCGGCTGCGCCATGTGGTCGGTGTCGCTCAGGAAGCGGTCGCGCAAGCGGAAAGCGCGCTTGGTCGCTTCAACGAGACCATGAATGTGATCGAAGCCTTCCGCCTCCGCGATACGAAGCCGGTCGAACAGCGCCAGGATCATCAGGGACGCAAAGCCCTGGGTGGGCGGCGGCGTGTTGTAGAGTGTGCCGGCGGAAACCGTCACGCTCAGCGGCTCGGCCAGCGAGGCGCGGCAGTTCTTCAGATCGTCGCGCGTCACCGGGCTGCCGATGCGCTCCAGGTCGGCGGCGATCTCGCGGCCGACATCGCCGCGATAGAAATCATCCAGACCGACATGAGCCAGTTGTTCGAGCGTCGCCGCCAATTTGCTCTGGCGCAGTTTCGCGCCCGCTTCCGGCACTTTGCCGTCGGCCAGAAATGTTTCGGCGAAGCCGGGGACGTCTTTCAGCCCATCCAATTTATCGGCGGTGAGCTGCGCCTGGCTGCGCGTGACCACATAACCGTCGCGGGCGTAGCCGATGGCTTCGTAGAGCAGCACATCGAGCGGCAGCCGCCCGCCATGCCGCTTGGCCGTTTCCAATGCCAGCGCCCAACCACCGACGGCGCAGGGCGCGGTGAGCGCGGCAAGCGGCCCGCGCGAAGGGATATCGTCGTGACCGCGGTAGAAATCCAGCGTCGCCTTCGACCCCGCGCGTCCCGCCGCCATGATGGCGAACACGCGCCCCCTCGGCTCGCGCACCAGCCAGAAGCCGTCGCCGCCGAGATGGTTCATGTGCGGGTAGACGGCGGCGATTGTCGCGCCCATGGCGACCATGGCTTCAAGCGCATTGCCGCCCTCGGCCAGCACGCGCCGGCCTGCCTCAGCGGCAGCGCTGTGGGGGGCAGCGGCGACGCCGCGGCGATGTCCGGCTGTGTGGAGGTCCATCAATCACCTTGTCATTCCGGCCGAGCGCGAAGTGCGAGGGCCGGAATCCATAATCCCTGTCGTACAGATTGAAAACGAAAGCGGGCGGACTTGTTATTACCACCTTAGTTTATGGATTCCGGGCTCGCCGCTACGCGGCGCCCCGGAATGACGAAAAATTACACATTGCCTACAGGAGTAAGTTCTTCCAGCCCGCGCTTCTTCAACAGCGCATCGACCGTGGGTAGCCGACCGCGGAAGGCTTTGTAGGCTTCCGCCGGATCGCGAAGATTGCCGGCGGAATAGATGGTGTCGCGCAACCGCCGCGCGGTGTCGGGATCGAAGGCATCGCCTTTCTCCTCGAAGGCGAGGAAGGCGTCGGCGTCCAGCACCTCCGACCAGAGATAAGAGTAATAGGCCGCCGCATAGCCGCCGCCGGAGAAGAGATGCTGGAAATGCGGCAGGCGGTGCCGCATCGCGATCTCCTCCGGCATCTTGAGGCGCTCCAGGCTCTCGCGCTCGAAGCCGGTAACGTCGAGACCGGCCGCGTCGGGCAGCGAATGCAGGTCGAGATCGACCACGGCAGACGAGGTATATTCCACCGTGGCGCAGCCCTGATTGAAAGTGCGCGTCGCTAAAATTTTATCGAGCAGCGCCTGCGGCATCGGCTCGCCCGTGCGGTAATGGCGCGCGTAGGTCTTCAGAATTTCGGGGACCTCAAGCCAATGCTCATAAAGCTGCGACGGCAGCTCAACAAAGTCGCTCGACACCGAGGTTCCGGCGAGCAGCGGGTAAGTCACATTGGACAGCAAGCCGTGCAGCGCATGGCCGAACTCGTGGAACAGCGTGCGGGCATCGTCCCAACTCAAGAGCGCCGTTTGGCCCGGCTCCGGCTTGGAAAAATTCATCACGTTGACGATGATCGGCTTGATATCCCCCGCAAGCTTTTCCTGGTCGCGCAGCGAGGTCATCCACGCGCCGCTGTGCTTGGACTCGCGCGCGAAGTAGTCGCCGAGGAACAGTCCCACATGCTGCCCGCGCTCGTCTTTCACTTCCCAGGCGCGCACGTCGGGGTGATAAAGCGGGGCTTCCACGGGCGTAAACGTCAGCCCGAACAGCCGCCGCGCGGTCTCGAAGGCCGCGTCGATCATGCGGTCGAGCTGGAAGTAGGGCTTGATCTGCGCCTCATCGAGATCGAAGCGCGCCTTGCGCAGCTTCTCGGCGTAGTAGCGCCAGTCCCAGGGCGCGACGGAAAAGTTTCCGCCCTCGGCCCGGACAATGGCTTGCAGCTCGTCGCGTTCGCGCTGCGCCCGGGCGCGCGCCCGGCTCCAGACGTTATCCAATAGCTCGCGCACCGCGCCGGGAGTCTTCGCCATCTGGTCGTCGAGGCGGTAGTCGGCGAAGCTGGCATAGCCGAGCAGCTTGGCACGCTCGGCACGCAGCGCCGCCATCTCGGCGACGATCTTGCGGTTGTCGGTCGCGCCGCCATTCTCGCCGCGCATGAGCCAGGCGTGGTGCGCCTTCTCGCGCAGGTCGCGGCGGGCGGAGAATTGCAGGAAGGGCTCGATACTGGAACGCGACAACGTAACGACATGCTTGCCGGGAAAGCCGCGCTCCTCGGCGGCGGCGCGGGCGGCGGCCAGCACGAAGTCCGGCAGGCCGGCGAGGTCGCCCTCTTCCAGCACCAGCGCATAATCCTTCTCGTCGGCCAGCACGTTCTGGCCGAAGGCGGTGCCGAGGCTGGCCAGCCGCTCGTTGATCTCCGCCAGGCGGCGCTGCCCGGCGGCATCGGCGGCGGCACCCGCGCGGACGAACTGGACGTGGTAGCGCTCCAGAACGCGCCGTTGCTCGGCGGTCAGCCTGAGCGATTCGCCGCGGCGGTGCAGATCGCCGATGCGCTGGAACAGGGCGGCGTTGAGGTAGATTTCATTATTGTGGCGGGCCAGGACGGGCGAGATGTCGCGCTCGATCGCCTGCAACGGCTCGCTCGTATGCGCGCCCGCGAGCACGAAGAAGACATTCGACACCCGCGTCAGCGCCGCCCCGCTGCGCTCCATGGCCTCGATGGTGTTGGCGAAGCTCGGCGCGGCCGGATCGGCGGCGATGGCGTCGATCTCCGCACGATGAGCGGCGAGCGCCTCGTCGAAGGCTGGACCGAAATGCTCCGGCTTAAGTTCCGCCAGCGGCGGCAGGCCGAAGGGTCCGGACCACTCCCGCAGCAGAGGATTAGCACCCCTATCTGGCTTGAAAAACCTTTGAGCCATGCCCTTCGCCTTTTGCCTTGAACCGCGCCCGGATTTCAGGGAAATTGCGCCCTGACAGGGCTTGCCGCTCTGTCCAGGAGTCACAAGATGGCCACGAAACGCCGCCGCATCAACTGGCTTAGCATGTCGACCGTGATCAGCGCGGCGATCCTGATCGGCGCCGAGGTTTTCGGCGCGGCCTTCGCCACCAGCTGGGCGCTGACCACGCTTTTCGGCTTGGACGCGATCTACGGCTACGTTCTTGACGCGGTGCTCTTCGCCGCTGGCCTGGCTGTCATGGTCGCCTTCATGCGCAGCGCCCAGCGCGTCGAGCCCTTTGTCACCGAGTGAGCCCGCTCGCCGTCGCGCTGACCGTTGGCCAGCCGCTGTCTCATCTTGACCACAATTGACAGAGTTTTTTTACTCCTGGGGGGTAAAACTCTTGCACCTCGCGTTTGAATCGCTTATTTCGCGAGTGCCCAATTTCGCACGTGCCTGTGGCCGCGTGTCGATCGGTGGGGTCCGGACAAGAGGCCGGACAGCCGCCTACGGAAGAGAAGCTCTCTTCCTTGCTAGGTGTCCGAGAGGATGCCGATGCGATCGACAGCCGGAGCGAAACCGGCGCACCCCGCGCTCAACGGGGGACGCAGCTTAAAGCAACGACGGAGCGGGCTTTTTTGGTAGTGCCGGCGCCAATGCCGGATCACTGAAAAGGCTTGTCCATCTTTGCCGGGCGTGCGGAACGGGACCTTCCCATTCCGGACCAAGGCAGCAATCGGATGAAGTTCATCCGGGCGCCGGCGGTTTTTCCGCCGTCCCGGGCGGATCGCATCCACGGCTTAACCTTGCGCGGCTCCGTCGCCGCCGTTGAAATGGGAACAGCGCCAATGACCGCGCGCATCCGTGAATACCTGAAGAACCGCCGCGAGGATGGGCCGTGCCTTGTCCTCGACCTCGACGTCGTCCGCGACAACTACAGCGCCTTTACTCGTGCGCTGCCGGACACCCGCGTCTTCTACGCGGTGAAGGCCAATCCGGCGCCGGAGATCCTCAAGCTCCTGGTCGAGATGGGCTCGTCCTTCGACGTTGCCTCGGTGAGCGAGACGCAGTCCGTGCTGGCCGCGGGCGCGACGCCCGACCGCATCTCCTATGGCAACACCATCAAGAAAGAGAGCGAGATCGCCACCGCCTTCAAGCTCGGCGTCACCATGTATGCCGTGGACTGCGAAGCGGAGGTCGAGAAAGTCGCGCGCGCCGCTCCCGGCAGCCGGGTGATCTGCCGCATCCATTGCGACGGCACCGGCTCGGAATGGCCGCTGTCGCGCAAGTTCGGCTGCGAGCCGGAATTCGCCACCGACGTGCTTGAACTCGCCCATCGGCGCGGGCTGATCGCGCACGGCATCTCGTTCCATGTGGGCTCGCAGCAGCACAATGTGGAAGCCTGGGACCGAGCATTGGCGTCCACGGCGGCGATCTTCCGCTCCTGCGCGGAGCGCGGGATTTTCCTCGCCATGGTCAATCTCGGCGGCGGCTTCCCCGCGCGCTACATGCGCAAGACGCCCAAGCTCGAATCCTACGGCAAGGCCATTTTCCGCGCCCTGCGCCGGCATTTCGGCAACCAGGTGCCGGAAACCATCGTCGAGCCGGGCCGCGGCCTGGTCGGCAATGCCGGCATCATCGAAGCGGAAGTGGTGCTGATCGCCAAGCGCTCGGCCGAGGATGACCTGCGCTGGGTCTACCTCGACATCGGCAAGTTCCACGGGCTGGCCGAGACCATCGACGAGTCGATCCGCTACCCGATCCGCACCACCAAGGATCGCGACGAGGTGGCGCCTTGCGTGATCGCCGGGCCGACGTGTGATTCCGTCGACGTGCTCTATGAGAAGGTGCCCTACAATCTGCCGGTGTCGCTGGCGATCGGCGACAAGGTGCTGATCGAGGCCACCGGCGCCTATACGACGACCTATTCCTCCGTCGGCTTCAATGGCTATCCGCCGCTGAAGCAATACGTGATCTGATCGCCACTTGGCGGTGAAACAAAAGGGCGGCGCCAAAAGCGCCGCCCTTTTTCGCTTTTGAAACCTGTAGCGGTCAACCGGTCAAAGCGACGCTGAGCGCTTTGATGTTATGCCGCATCATATCGATGTAGGTGGGCGCATCGCCTTTCTCGCCGGTCAAGGCGTCGGAATAAAGCGTGCCGCCGATGCGGGCGCCGGTTTCGTCCGCGATGCGTTTCATAAGCCGCGGATCGCTGACGTTCTCCAGGAAAACCGCGATGGTCTTTTGTTTCTTGATCTGGGTGATGATCTTGGCGACGTCTTTCGCCGACACCTCCGCCTCCGTGGAGACACCTAGCGGCGCGATGAAATCGATGCCATAGGCAGCCTCGAAATAGCCGAAGGCGTCATGGGTCGAGATGATCTTGCGGCGGTCGGCCGGAATGCGGGCCACGGCCTCCTTCACTTCCTGATCGAGCGCATCGAGCTTGGAGAGATAGGCGGCGGCGTTGGTTTCATAGAAGCTTTTGCCCGAGGGATCAGCCTCTATCAAGGCATCGCGGATATTGGCCACGTAGATCTTGGCATTCGCCACCGATTGCCAGGCATGCGGATCGGTTTCGGCATGGCCATGCTCTTGCAGGTTGCGCGGTTTGATGCCCTTGGTCGTGACAACAACAACTGCCTTGGTTCCGGATGCTTTGATGAGGCGTGGAATCCAGCCCTCGAAACCCAGCCCGTTGGTGAAGACCACCTTCGCGTCGGCGATTTTCTTCGCGTCGGCCGGTGACGGCGAATAGACGTGAGCATCACCGTCGGGGCCGACCAGCGACACTACCTCGACGTAATCGCCGCCCACATTTTTCACGAGGTCCGCGAGGATGGAAAAGGTGGCGACGGCCTTGATTTTCTGCTGCGCAGCCGCGGGCGTCGCCATGCAGACGGCGAATAGTGTCAGAGCAAGACCGAGCCGTTTCCACATTGTAGCCTCCCGTTCATGCTTCGAGATGACGGCCGGGGAATAGCTGCCGCAGCAGCCCTCCCACACGGCCGAATGTAACCGACACCGCGTAGAGGACGCCTGCGACCAGGATGATCGCAGGCCCCGACGGCAACCCCGCGTGAAAAGACAACAGCAGGCCGGCATAGCCGGCGACGCAGCCGGTGGCCGCCGCGGTGAAGATCATGGCTGTGATATCGCGCGCCCAGAAGCGCGCCACGGCGGCGGGAAGCATCATGATGCCCACCGCGAGCAGCGTGCCGAGCGCATGGAATCCGCTCACGAGGTTGACCACGACCAGCGCAAGAAAGGCGAGATGCGCCGGCCCGCCGGCGCCGCTCACCGAGCGGAGGAAGCCGGGGTCCACGCATTCCACCACCAGTGGCCGATAGATCACCGCGAGCACGATGAGCGTGATGGTGGCGTTGACGGCAATGAGCATCAGCGTCTGGTCGTCAAGCGCGAGCACGGTGCCGAACAGCACATGCAGAAGATCGATGTTGGTGCCTTTCATCGAGACGATAGTGACACCGAGCGCCAGCGAGATCAGATAGAAGGCTGCAAGCGAGGCGTCTTCCTTCAGCTCCGTCATGCGGGCGATCAGGCCGGCGGCGAAGGCCACCACGAAGCCGGCAATGAGCCCGCCTGCCGTCATGGCGAAGAGACTGAGCCCAGACAGCAAGAACCCGATGGCCGCGCCCGGCAGGATCGCATGCGCCATGGCGTCGCCCACCAGGCTCATGCGGCGCAGCATCAGGAACACGCCGATGGGCCCCGCCCCTACCGCAAGCGCGACGCTGCCCGCGAGTGCGCGGCGCATAAATTCGAATTCGGTGAAGGGAGCGATGAAGAGGTCGTAGAGCATCACGCCGCCTGGTGCGCGCAGGCGGAGGCGTAATCGTCAAAGGCCTCGCACAGGCGGCGTGCCTTCAGCAGATTTTCCGGCGTCACCACATCCGCGGTGCGGCCCCAAGCGACCGGCTCCCGCGCCAGCAGGAGCGCTTCGGGGAAATTCGCCCTGACGAAATCGATGTCGTGCAGCGTGGCCAGCACCGTGCGCTTCTCGCTGTGCCAGCGCCGGATCAGATCGAACAGATCGGCGGACGTTTTGGCGTCGATGGCGTTGAACGGCTCATCGAGCACGATCACGCGCGCGTCCTGCAACAAGAGGCGGGCGAACAGCATACGCTGCATCTGCCCGCCGGATAGGGTCGAGATGGAGCGGCGGTCGAAGCCGGCAAGCCCCACCGCCGCGAGCGCCTCGGCGATGGCATCGCGGCCCTTGCGGTCGATGCCGCCGAACAGGCCCGCGCGGCGCCATAGTCCCATAGACACCATGTCGTAGACATTGATCGGAAAGGTGCGGTCGATCTCGGCGATCTGCGGCAGATAAGCGATGTCGCGCGCGGTCAGGCCGCCACGCTCGATATCGCCGGCAAGCGGCTTCAGCGCGCCGACGATGCCCTTGAACAGCGTCGATTTGCCCGCGCCGTTCGGGCCGATCACCGCGAGCAATGCGCCGGATTCAACCGCGCCGTCGAGATGATGGACGGCCGGATGGCGGTCATAACCGAGGGTCACGTCGCGGAATCGCAGTTGCGCCGTCATCGTCCCTCCTCAGCTCATGGCCCAGAAAATGGCTGCCCAAAGCGCCACGATCACGACCGCCGCGGCGATTATCCGCTGTAAGACGGAGAGCCGCAGGATCGAGGGCCGCGCTGTCGGATGCGGATGGTGGTGGTGATCGTGGGTATGCGCCATGCGACCCGGCTCCAAAGTCGAAAATCAGCTTATGAATGTTATATTATAACATAGCGGTTGTCCAGCCCCGCCCTGCTTACGGCCTTCAATTGCCAAGAGGATCGCTGCCGTTCATGCTCCAAAGCTCGACAGCAATTTTGGCCCTAGCCAGCGGAAAGGCCTCATGAGCGAGCAACGCCCGCGCGTCATTTCCATAGGCGAGGTCATGATCGAAATGGCACGCGGTCATGACGGCCGCTTTGCCATGGGCTGCGGTGGGGATACCTTCAACACTGCGGTTTACCTGGCGCGCGCCGGAATCGACGTCGCATACGGGACGGCGTTGGGAAACGACCAGTATTCCGAGAACATTGTGGCGATGGCCAGCGCCGAAGGGGTGGCCAGCGATCTCATCCTGAAGGTCCCGGGCCGCCTGCCGGGTCTCTATCTGATCGAGACCGATGCCAAAGGCGAACGTCGCTTTTCCCATTGGCGCGATAATGCGCCGGCACGCGAACTGTTCGAGCTGCCGGACTGGGGGCGGGTCGCCGAGGCCATGCTGGCGGCCCGCTTGATCTATTTTTCCGGCATCACTTTGTCGCTCTATTCCAATGCCGGGCTGGGACGTTTTCTCGCCATCCTGGAAATGGCGAGAAAGCAGGGAGTCAAAGTCGCCTTCGACGGCAATTTCCGCCCGCGCGGATGGAAAGGCGACCTGTCGCGCACGCGCACCGTGTTCATGGAAGCGCTCAAGCGCGTCGATGTCGCCTTGCCCACGTATGACGACGAAGCGGTGCTGTGGGGCGACCCGAGCCCGGAAGCAACGATCGCGCGGATGCAAGCCTTCGGCATCGGCGAGATCGTGGTGAAGAACGGACCCAACAGCGCGCTGGTCGCGAGCGGCGGCAAGATTGACTATGTCCCGGTGCCGGAAGTCGTGGTGCCGGTGGACACCACGGCGGCGGGCGATAGTTTCAATGCCGCTTATCTGGCCGCGCGCCTCGCGGGTGAGAACCCGGTGGAGGCGGCCGTGCCGGCGCATCGTCTCGCCGCGGAAAAAGTGCGGCACCGCGGCGCCATCATGCCGCGCAACAATCACGCTGTGCATTGAAGCGGCTCACGGGCGCCCAAGCAGCATCGCTCCCGCAGCGACCAGGAACGGAAGCGGCAAGGAGGCGAGCAAGCGCAGCCACACCAGACGGCGCGGCATGATCGGTAATTCCCACAGGAAAAAACGCTGCACCGCGTAGAGCGCCCAGGCGGTGATGTAGGCGATCACCTGCGGCGCGCCGGCGCCGCTTTTGAGGGCGGCGGCGCCGATGGAAAATCCCACCACCGGGCCGCCCGGCGTGAAGGCTCCGCCTAACACGGCAATGATGACACCAAGAAATCCTGAGTCCGGGCCGAGATAGCGCGCGATGATATCCGGCGGCATGACCGCGGCGATGAAGCCGGAGCCAATCACGCCGATCATGACCTTCGGCAGCAGCCGTACAAAATCCATCGTGCCTTCGCGCACGCCGTCGCGGAAGAGAATGCGCCCCTTTACCGCCGCGGCCAGCGCCAGCGCCGCGACCATGACCCATAGCAGCGCTTCGACAATATAGAGCGTCACGTATCGCTCCAATTCTTGGCGATCGTGCGCCCAAAGAAGCGCGCCAGAAGGCCCGCGATGATGGGGAGCGGGAGCGAAATGATCGTGCGCCAAATGACGAAATCGAGCCCGAAGAACGGAATTTCCCACACCAGCGCGCGGGTGTAGGCGATCAGGGTCCAGCTCGTGATGAAAGCGATGGTGGCGCCGACATCGGCGCCGACGAAGAGCAAGGCGCTGGCGATCGGATAGATGGTGACCGGCCCGCCGGGAAGCACCGCGCCGAGCAGCGTCGCGATCAGCAGGCCGACGATGCCGGACTCCGCGCCGATCCACTTCGCCACCAATTCGCGCGGCAAGAGGCGCGCAAGGAAAGCGCCAATCAGGCAGCCGGCCAAGACCTTGAGCAGCACGTCGGCGAACAGCCAAAGGTCGTGATAGAGGATTTCCAAAAAGCGGTCTTTGCCATCGCGGAAATAAACAATCGCCGCCGCCGTGAGCATCATCAACCCGATGCCGGCGGTTGACCAATCGAACGGCTTGCGCTTGCGGCGCTTGATGATCGGAGGCAGCGGGGGCGGAGTGGGTTCTACCGTCGTCAATTCAGCCTCTCAGCGCCGCCGCCGCGCAAGGGTGGAAAATCTTCAGGCGAGGGAACGCGCCAGTGCCAGGCCGGCGAACAGGCCTGCGATCGAGAGCACAACGGAGGCGGCGACATAGAGCAGCGCGGACCCTACCTCCCCGCGCTCATACAGCAGGACAACATCCAGGGAGAAGGCGGAGAAAGTGGTATAGCCGCCGAGAATGCCGGTGGCGAGAAAAAGCCGCCAATGCTGCGAGGCGTCGCCCTTGAAGGCGAAATAGCCGGCGAGCAGGCCCATGATGATGGAGCCGGTGATGTTGACCGTCAGCGTGCCGAACGGGAAGTTCGTGCCGAGCGCGCGGGCCGCGAACAGATTCACCGCATGGCGCAAGGCCGCGCCGAGCCCGCCGCCGAGGAAGACAATCAGATAGGCCACGGCCGGCGCTCCCTCTTTTCCCTCCCCCTTGTGGGGAGGGTGGACGCGAGTGAAACGAGCGGCCGGGTGGGGTTTTGTTTCGTTAAGACCCCACCCCGGCTCGCTTCGCTCGCCGACCCTCCCCACAAAGGGGAGGGATAAGGAAGAACGGCGCGCGCGTGACCAATCATTGTTTATCCATCGGCACCATGCCGAGCCGGTCGAGCAGCGCCATATCCTTATCGTGCGCGCGGTTGGGCGTGGTGAGCAATTTCGGCCCGTAGAAGATCGAGTTCGCCCCGGCGACAAAACACAAAGCCTGCGCCTCATCGGTCATGTCCTCGCGTCCGGCGGAAAGCCGCACCATGGACTTCGGCATGGTGATGCGCGCGGCCGCGATGGTGCGCACGAACTCGATGGCGTCGATCTTTTCATGGCCCGCGAGCGGCGTGCCTTCCACCTGCACCAGCATGTTGATGGGCACGCTCTCGGGATGCGCGGGCAGGCTCGCGAGCGTCGCGATCATGCTGATGCGATCCGCCTCCCCTTCCCCCAAGCCGATGATGCCGCCGCAGCAGACATTGATGCCCGCTTCGCGCACATGCGCAAGCGTGTCGAGGCGATCCTGATAAGTCCGCGTGGTGATGATGTTGCCGTAGTGCTCCGGCGAGGTGTCGAGGTTATGATTGTAATAGTCGAGGCCGGAATGCTTCAGCCGCGCCGCCTGCGTGCCCGTGAGCATGCCGAGGGTGACGCAGGTTTCCATGCCGAGCGCTTTCACGCCTTCCACCATGGCGCAGACCTGCTCGAGGTCGCGATCCTTGGGCGAGCGCCAGGCCGCGCCCATGCAGAAGCGGCTCGCGCCCGCGGCCTTGGCCGCGCGCGCGTCGGCCAGCACCGCGTCGAGCGCCATCAGCTTTTCGGCTTTGACGCCGGTGTCGTATTTCACGCTTTGCGCACAATAGCCGCAATCCTCCGGGCAGCCGCCGGTCTTGATGGAAAGCAGCGTGGAAATCTGCACCTCGCGCGGATCGAAATTCTCGCGGTGGATGCGCTGCGCCTCGAAGATGAGATCGGGAAACGGCAGCGCGAACAGCGCGCTCACTTCCTCCCGCGTCCAGTCGTGGCGTACGCGGCCGAGATTTAGCGGGGCGGCGAACGGTCTTGCTTCAGCCAGGGACATTTAGGGACTCCGTTTGCGCCCACCATAAAGACGTGGATGGCCGGGACAAGCCCGGCCATGACGCTCTTCTCCCTCTCCCCGCAGGCGGGGAGAGGGTCGGGGTGAGGGGGCGTTCCCGCATCCTGATAGGCCCCCTCACCCGGATGCTTCGCATCCGACCTCTCCCCGCGCGCGGGGAGAGGTGAAAAACGCGCATTCAATTTTCAAACAGCCAAGATTTTCTTCGTCATGCCCGGCCTTGTGCCGGGCATCTCGCTTAGGTGGGCAATGCGCCCCTGATCGGGATGGCCGGGACTTCAGACGCGAAGACGGCGCTTCGCGCCTTTTGCCAGGCCATGACAAGAGCATAGCTCCGCCGGCCCTATTCTTTGCGGCGCGGGCGCGCCGTTGTCTCAATTCCCGGCCCTCGGAAAACAGGGGGCTCGGGGGAGTCGCCCCCCAAATAAATGAGGGAGTGGAGCGCCGAGAAGGCGCACCAACGAAACGTTCGCGTCCGCTAAGACGCGGCGCGCCCTTTTTATGGGGCGCGCGCCTTTCGGCGCTCCACTTACGGTGCTTTCCGGCGTCCGTCCCGCGCTTGCCGGGAGCATTTCTGCTGGCCGGCTGCAAGCTCCTTGCGCCCGGCTCGTAGTGGCCGGGGGCATAGCAGTTTGCACTTGCGCAAACTGCGTACACTTGTTTGCGCTGTCCGTCGCCGCCCGAGCGCAGGCTTACGAGGCCTGTTCGCGGGCACCGCATCCGATCCCATCTTTCGGCACGTCTCCGGAGACGCCCTCGATGGATCGGACTGACAAGGGCTATATTCGAACTATGGCGATATCAAGGATTATTTTCCCAATTATTGAAAGATCAACGGTCGCATTGTCAGGTGCTGATTTGACCTCCAGCATCTACGTCGCCATGTGGAGGGCTAAGACCCAGAGCAGTTAGCTCGAGCAAATCTCGGTTTAGGTTCGCCATTTCCGTTGCCATCCGTCTTAGTCTCTGGAAGTCAGCGTTCCAGCTATAGGGGATGTGCGGCCCTTTGGATTTTATCGGCGTTCCGGGTTTAGGAAGCATTCCTCCGTCGGAGGTTTCGAGCCCACCTGCGGCCCATGAATCGCCCTCCATGCCGCCGCCCCACAGGCGATGAACTACTTCATCGCGCTGGCTGTTAAGAGCCTGTACGGCGGGGATGAATGCTAGCAGATGGGATCGCAGCGGTTCGGCATGCTTGAGTTCAATTTGGGTCCGCCAGAATGCAAGCCTTTGTTGAAAGCTCCGTAGCGCCGTATATTGGGCGAGATCAACCTTATCATCGCTTATTAGCTTTCGAGTTTGTACATCGATTGTCCACTCGGTCATCGACCATTGGACAACAATCATTCCGATTGCCCACAACTGCCTATCAGGAACAGCGGGACTCATCGGATATCGGTTTCGAGACGGATACCAAAGAGGCTCTTTGTCCAACATGAGTAAATCTCAGGACGGAGGTTTCAAAAAGATGATTCAGCCTATGCTCAGGCGCTGGTGGCGGCTGCGAAGAAAAAGCGCGGCTCAGGCGCTGCGAAGACGTGCATGGCCGGGTCAACGCCTCTTTTTCCCTCTCCCCTTGCGGGAGAGGGTGGTTCGAGCGAAGCGAGAACCGGGTGAGGGGGTCGCTTCGGATAACTCCGGCGTTGCAATTCTTGCAAAGAGGCCCCCTCACCCGCCTCGCCGCTAACAGCGGCTCGGCACCCTCTCCCTCAAGGGGAGAGGGGAAGAAAATACTCACCCCCGCTTCTTATGATATGCGTGAATCTTCACCGCCTCCCAGACGCCGTTGAGGTGATAGGGGTCGCTCTTGGTGAAGGCCTGGATGGCGGCGCGGTCCTTGGCGTCCACCATGAAAAAACTGCCGATCGGAGTCTCATCGTCGTCGGCCACCAGCGAGCCCGCCGAGATCACCGTGACGCCGTGCTTGGCGGATTCATCGAGATGCTGCCGGTGGGCGCGATAATGCTTGGCGCGCGTCGTCAACGCGTCCTTCCTGTCCATGGCATGAATGACGAAGAGCATGGCTCGACTCCCTGGCGCTGAAACGCTGGATGGCTATGCTAACCTCTTGGCCGCAGAGAGTCCTCTGCAAATCCGCTTTACCGATGTTCAGAAAGCCCCACAATGAGCGACACCCCGCCCGACCGCCTCTCCAACAATCCCAAGAGCCCCTATTACGACGCCGACGTGCTGGAGCGCGACGTGGGCATCCGCTTCGCCGGCCAGGAGAAGACCAACGTCGAGGAGTATTGCGTGAGCGAGGGATGGATCCGCGTGGCGGCGGGAACGGCGAAGGACCGCTTCGGCAATCCGCTGACGATCCTGCTGAAGGGGCCAGTGGAGCCTTATTTCAAGGGGAAGAAGGACTGAGGCCGGATGTTGTTTCGTCATGCCCGGCCTCGTGCCGGGCATCTCGCTTAGGAGGGCAGTGCATCCCTGATCGGGATGGCCGGAACAAGTCCGGCCATGACGAGGATGTGGGTTCGCGTTTATCCGCTCGTCCCCGCGAAGGCGGGGACCCAGGAGAATAACCCTGGATTCCCGCTTGCGCGGGAATGAGCGAAGGATATGCCGATTGCTCCGCCGCCTCGCGCTAAACGACCCTTACTCCGAGCAACAGCTTTTGCCGCTCGCCTGAACCGGCGGGCAGGGCACCGAGCCGTAGGAGCAAAAGACGCAGCAGTCGCCGGGCAAAGGCTTAAGCCTTTCGCCGCAGCCCTGGCAATCATAGAAAAACTGGCAGGCGTCGACGGGCATGGTCTCGGCCGTGGCGTGGCCGCATTTTGGGCAGGTGATGGTGGATTGCGTGATCATCGCGTCTCTGCATCGTCTTTCCGCTCGTCCCCGCGAAGGCGGGGACCCAGCAAAGAAAGGCCTCTGGATTCCCGCTTTCGCGGGAATAAGCGGGAGAAACTTACTCCGCCGCCTCGCGCGGGATTTCCGTAGCCCTCTCCACGCGCGCGGCACAGTATTTGAACTCGGGGATTTTTCCGAACGGATCGAGCGCGGGATTGGTGAGCAAATTCGCTGCCGCCTCTACATAAGCGAACGGGATGAACACCACGCCGTCCGGCACAGCGTCGTCCTGGCGCGCGGAAAGCTCCACCACGCCCCGGCGGGTGGAGACGCGCACCCTATCGCCCGGCTTGATGCCGAGCTTGGCGATCGTGCCGCGCGACAGGCCGGCGACCGGGCCCGGCTCCAGCGCGTCGAGCACCGAAGCGCGGCGCGTCATGGCGCCGGTGTGCCAATGCTCGAGCTGGCGGCCGGTGGTGAGGATGAACGGATAGTCGGCATCGGGTACTTCGTCCGGTGCAGTGTATTTGGTCGCGACCAGTTTGGCGAAGCCGCCCGGACGCGGGAAGCCTTTCTCAAACACCACGTCGCGGCCCGGCACGTCCGGCCCGTCGACCGGATAGGTGACGTGATCCTCGCGCTCGACGCGGTCCCACGAGATGTGGTCGAGCGCCGGCATCATCGACGCCATCTCGGTGAAGACCTCGCTGACGTGCTTGTAATTCCAGTCGCAGCCGATGCGCTGCGCGAGATCCTGGATGATCCAGAGGTCCTGCCGCGCCTCGCCCGGCAGCGGCAGCGCCATGCGGCCCATCTGCACCTGACGGTTGGTGTTGGTAACGGTGCCGTCCTTCTCCGGCCAGGCGGATGCGGGAAGGATGACGTCGGCATAGGAGGCGGTCTCGGTGAGGAAGATATCCTGCACCACGAGATGCTCGAGATGGGCGAGCGCGCCGCGCGCGTGGTTGAGGTCGGGATCAGACATCGCGGGGTTTTCGCCCATGATGTACATGCCCTTGATCTCGTCGTTATGGACCGCGTCCATGATCTCCACCACGGTCTTGCCGCGCTTGGGATCGAGCGTGACGCCCCAGGCGGCTTCATACTTCGCGCGGGTCTCGGCGTTCTCCACCGACTTGTAATCCGGGAAGAACATCGGGATCAGGCCGGCGTCGGAGGCGCCCTGCACGTTGTTCTGCCCGCGCAGCGGATGCAGGCCGGTGCCGGGGCGGCCGATCTGGCCGCAGATCAGCGACAGCGCGATCAGGCAGCGCGCGTTGTCGGTGCCGTGGGTGTGCTGCGACACGCCCATACCCCAGAAGATGATCGCGCTTTCCGCTCGGGCAAAAGTGCGCGCCACCTTGCGCAGGACGTCCGGCTCGATGCCGCAGATCGGGGCCATCTCCTCGGGCGTGAAGGGCTTCACGCTTGCGGCGAGCTTGTCGAAGTCCTCGGTGTAGGTCTGGACGTATTGCTGGTCGTAGAGTTTTTCGCCGATGATGACGTTGAGCATGCCGTTGAGCATGGCGACATCGGTGCCGTTCTTGAACTGCATCATCTGCCAGGCATGGCGTTGCAGCGCCTGCCCGCGCGGGTCCATCACGATCAGCTTGGCGCCGCGCTTGGCGGCCTGCTTGAAGAAGGTGGCGGCGACCGGATGGTTCTCGGTCGGATTGGCGCCGATGACGACGATGACGTCGGAATTCTTGCACTCGTTGAAGGTCGCGGTGACGGCGGCGGAGCCGACGCCTTCCAAGAGTGCCGCTACCGATGAGGCGTGGCAGAGCCGCGTGCAATGGTCGACGTTGTTGGAGCCAAAGCCGGTGCGCACCAGCTTCTGAAAAAGATACGCCTCTTCGTTCGAGCCTTTGGCCGAGCCGAAGCCGGCCAGCGCGCGCGGGCCGTCGCGGTCGCGGATTTTTGTAAGGCCCTTGGCGGCGCGGTCCATCGCTTCTTCCCAGGTGGCGGGGCGGAAATGCGTCCAGGGATTGGCCGGATCGACCAGATCGTCGGCGGCCTTACCGACGCCATCCTTGCGGACCATCGGCTGAGTGAGACGCTGCGGGTTTGAGACATAGTCGAAGCCGAAGCGGCCTTTCACGCAGAGCCGGTTTTCGTTCGCCGGGCCTTCGCGGCCGGTCACGGCGATCAGCTTGTCGTCCTTGATCTGATAGGTGAGCTGGCAGCCGACGCCGCAATAGGGGCAGACGCTGTCCACTTCGCGGTCGGGATATTCGGTGCGGACGTTCTGCGCGTTGACCAGTGTGGCCGGCATCAACGCGCCGGTGGGGCAGGCCTGCACGCATTCGCCGCAAGCGACGCAGGTGGAATTGCCCATGGGATCGTCGAAGTCGAAGACGATCTTTTCGTTGTGGCCGCGCCCGGCCATGCCGATCACGTCATTGACCTGCACTTCGCGGCAAGCGCGGACGCAGAGATTGCACTGGATGCAGGCGTCGAGATTGACCGCCATCGCCACATGGCTGCGGTCGGACGCCGGCATCTTCTCGCGCTCGGGGAAGCGGCCGGTGTCGATGCCCATCTTGTCGGCCCAGCCCCAGAATTTCGAGACCGGATCGTGCGAGGTCGCGCGCTCCGGCTGATCGGAGATGAGCAGATCGAAGATCATCTTGCGCGCGGTCTTGGCGCGATCGGACGCGGTCTTCACTGTCATGCCGGCGGCGGGCTTGCGGATGCAGCTCGCGGCCAGCACGCGCTCGCCTTCCACTTCCACCATGCAGGCGCGGCAATTGCCGTCGGCGCGATAGCCCGGCTCCGGAGAATAGCAAAGATGCGGGATGTCGGTGCCTTGGCGCTTGGCCACCTGCCAGATGGTTTCGCCCTCGCGCGCGGTGACTTCGCGCCCGTCGAGGGTGAAGGTGATCGTTGGGCTTGCGCCGTTGGTTTTGGTCATCGATTCACCACGTGCCCATCGGCTTGGTCAGCTCTTCGGGGAAATATTTCAGTACGCACAGCAGCGGATTGGGCGCGGCCTGGCCGAGGCCGCAGATGGAGGCGTCGCGCATGGCGCCGGACAATTCCTCCAGCAGCGCGGTGTCCCACGGGCCCTGCGTCATCAGCTTGACGGCTTTCTCGGTGCCGACGCGGCAGGGCGTGCATTGCCCGCAGCTTTCGTCCTCGAAGAAGCGCATCAGGTTGAGCGCCACCGCTTTCATGTCGTCCTTGTCGGACAGGATCACCACCGCGTGCGAGCCGACGAAGCAGCCGTGCGGCTCGAGCGTGCCGAAATCGAGCGGGATATCGGCCATGGACGCCGGCAGGATGCCGCCCGACGCGCCGCCGGGCAGATAGCCTTTGAACATATGGCCATCGGTCATGCCGCCGCAGAATTCATCGATCAGCTCACGGGCGGTGATGCCCGCGGGCGCGAGCTTCACGCCGGGATTTTTCACACGGCCGGAAACGGAGAAGCTGCGGAAGCCCTTGCGCTCATGACGGCCGTGCGACGTGAACCAGGCGGCGCCCTTTTCTACGATGTCGCGCACCCAGAACAGCGTCTCGATATTTTGCACGAGCGTGGGCCGCCCGAAGACGCCGACCTGCGCCACATACGGCGGGCGGTGGCGCGGCAAACCGCGCTTGCCTTCGATCGATTCGATCATCGCGGATTCTTCGCCGCAGATGTAAGCGCCCGCGCCGCGGCGCAGATGCAGCTTGGTGTGCGGGGCGAGGCCCGCTTCGACGATCTTCGCGATCTCGTTTTCCAGCAACAGGCGAATCTCGGGATATTCGTCGCGCAGATAGATGTAGACGTCGGTCGCCTCCACCACCCAGGCAGCGATCAGCATGCCTTCGAGGAAGCGGTGCGGGTCCTGCTCGAGATAGTGGCGATCCTTGAACGTGCCCGGTTCGCCTTCATCGCCGTTCACCGCCATCAAGCGCGGGCCGGGCTCGCCGCGCACCAGCGTCCATTTGCGCCCCGTGGGGAATCCCGCGCCGCCAAGACCGCGCAGTCCCGCGTCGCTGACGGCCGCGATCACGGCGTCGCGCGGACGCGCGCCGGAGAGGCAATCCTTCAGCAGCGCATAGCCGCTGGCGTCTTGATAGGCCGCGAGATCGTTCTTTGTTTCATGCGCGTGTGCATGCGGCCTGGCTTGCGCGGCTTTGGAAACATTTGCCGCGTTGGCCTGCATCACCTGCACATGACCGACGGCGCAGACCGGCGCGCGATCGCAGGCGCCCATGCAGGGCGCGCGCACGACGCGTACGCTCGCGCCTAATTTTTGCGGAAGCTCGGCCAGCAGGCGTTCGGCGCCCGCCATGGCGCAGGAAAGCGAGTCGCAGACGCGCACGGTGACCGATGGCGGCGCTACCTCGCCTTCCTTCACCACATCGAAATGCGCGTAGAAGGTGGCGACCTCGTAGACCTCCGCGAGCGCGAGCTTCATCTCCGCCGCGAGCGCGGCGAGATGCGCGGCGGAGAGATGGCCGTAACGATCCTGAATGAGATGCAGATGCTCGATCAGGAGATCGCGCCGGCGCGGTTTGTGGCCCAGCAGCAAGCGCACTTGATCCAGAGCAAAAGGCTCGACCTGCCGGCCCTTGGGCGTGCGGCGCGGGCGGCGGTTTGGGCTCGCGCCATCGGGCGCGCGCGGCGGCGGGGTCTGAATATTCATCACGGTCTCCGCCGGGAGAATCCGCCCGCTGGCCCGAAGTAACAATCCCGTGGACCCCATGGGTCGATAGAGATTATCTATCGACGGAGGCGGCATTGCTGATTAATATTGGCGTGAACGCCATTGCCGCTTTTGGCTAAGCCATTGAACTTAGGCGTAAATCGATGATCGACAAGCTCGACTTTATTATAGCGCTGGCGCGGGAGCGGCATTTTGGCCGCGCCGCGGAGGCCTGCGGCGTAACGCAGCCGACGCTCTCGGCCGGGGTGAAGCAGATCGAGGAGCAGATGGGCGTGCTGCTGGTGAACCGCGGCTCGCGCTTCCAGAGCTTTACACCGGAGGGCGAGCGCGTGCTGGACTGGGCGCGGCGCATCGTCGGCGACACCCGCGCCATGCGCGAGGAGATCAATTCGCTGCGGCACGGCTTGTCGGGGCGGCTGCGCATCGCCGCCATCCCGACCGCGCTGGCGATGGTGGCAGCGCTGACCACGCCCTATCGCGAGCGGCACCCGAACGTGCAGTTCACTATCTGGTCGCGCACGTCGATCGAGGTGCTCGATCTGCTCGACAATTTGGAGATCGACGCCGGCATCACCTATCTCGGCAACGAGCCGGTGGGCCGCGTGAACACCATCCCGCTCTATCGCGAGCGCTACCAGCTACTGACGTCCGCCGACGCGCCACTCGGCAACCGGCAGACTGTCACCTGGGCGGAGGTGGCGCAGGTGCCGCTCTGTTTGCTCACGCCCGACATGCAGAACCGGCGCATCATCGACCGGCTGCTGAAAAGCGCGGGCGGTGAATCGCGGCCGACGCTGGAATCGGATTCGATGATCCTGCTGTTTTCACACGTGCGCACCGGCCGCTGGGCAAGCGTGATGCCGGCGAAGCTGGCGGAAACCTTGGGGCTAACCTCCCCGATCCGCGCCATTCCGATTACAGAGCCCGAGGCGGTGCAGACCATCGGATTAGTGGTGCCGGCGCGCGAGCCGATGACGCCGACGACGGCGGCGCTGGTGGCGGAGGCGAAGCGGGTGGCGCCGGAGCTGGAGGGGTGAAGGAGGTGGAGAATACAATTTCACCGCTCGTCCCCGCGCAAGCGGGGACCCAGATCTTGCTATAAATCCGTCCTGGATTCCCGCTTACGCGGGAATGAGCGGATCATGCGCTCTGTGTAAACTCTTCCGCTCTTCCCCGCGAAAGCGGGGATCCAGGAGCCATATGCCATGACTTTTTTCGTTTACATCCTTGCAAGCCGTCGAAACGGCACGCTCTACATCGGAATGACGGACGATCTTGCGAAACGAATCTGGCAGCACCGGAACGGTGTGATCCCGGGATTCACAAAAACATACGGAGTGAAAATTCTCGTTTGGCACGAGCAACACGAGAGTCGTGAATCCGCGTTTACACGCGAGCGTCAGCTTAAAAAGTGGAACCGCGCGTGGAAGCTTCAACTTATCGAACAGATGAACCCAGATTGGCGCGATCTCTGGGATGATATGCTTGCCTGAGCATCTTACTCCGATATTCCGCTCATTCCCGCGAAAGCGGGAATCCAGAACTCTTAAAAGCCTGGGTCCCCGCTTTCGCGGGGACGAGCGGACGGAATCTGCGCGAGGACAAGCAAGTAATTCCTAAAACAACCCGACAATCCTGCCATCCGCGCCGACGTCGATGCTGTCGGCGGAGGGCACCTTGGGCAACCCCGGCATGGTCATGATCTCTCCGCAGATCGCGACCACGAATTCCGCGCCGGCGGAGAGCCGAACCTCGCGCACATTGATGATGTGATCGGTCGGTGCGCCTTTGGCGTCCGGGTTCGTTGAGAAGCTGTACTGCGTCTTGGCGATGCAGACCGGCAGCTTGCCGAAGCCCATCTCTTCCCAGGTCTTGAGCTGGTCCTTCACTGCCTTATCGGCCGTTGCGTCGCTGGCGCGATAGATTTCCTTGGCGATGGTGCGGATCTTCTCGAACAGCGGGGTTTCATCGGAATAGAGGAACTTCACCTTGCCTGCACCGGCCTCGGTCGCCTTGACCACCGCGCGCGCGACATCGGCCGCGCCCTCGCCGCCCAAGGCCCAGTGATCGGCCATCAGCGCCTCGACGCCGAGCGCGGCGCATTTGTCCTTCACCAGCTTTATCTCAGCATCCGTGTCCGCCGAGAAGCGGTTGATGGAGACGACCGCAGGAAGGCCGAACTTCTTCACGTTCTCCACATGGCGCGCGAGATTGGCCATGCCGGCTTCCAGCGCTTTCAAGTTTTCGTTCTTGAGGTCTTCCTTCTTCACCCCGCCGTGCATCTTGAGCGCGCGGATGGTGGCGACGATGACCACGCAATCCGGCGAGAGCCCGGCCTTGCGGCACTTGATGTCGATGAATTTTTCCGCGCCGAGGTCGGCGCCGAAGCCTGCTTCAGTGACGACATAATCGGCGAGCTTGAGCGCCGTGGTGGTCGCGACCACGGAATTGCAGCCATGCGCGATGTTGGCGAAGGGACCGCCGTGGATGAAGGCAGGCGTGCCTTCCAGCGTCTGCACGAGATTGGGCGCGATCGCTTCCTTGAGCAGCGCGGCCATGGCGCCGTGCGCCTTGAGGTCGCGCGCGCGCACGGGTTTGCGGTCGCGGGTATAGGCGACGATGATGTTGCCGAGCCGCTCCTTCAGGTCGTCGAGGTCCTTGGCGAGGCAGAAGATCGCCATGACTTCGGACGCCACGGTGATGTCGAAGCCCGCCTCGCGCGGATAGCCGTTGGCGACGCCGCCAAGCGAGCAGACGATCTCGCGCAGCGCGCGGTCGTTCATGTCCATCACGCGGCGCCAGACCACGCGGCGGCTGTCGATGCCGAGCGCATTGCCCCAATAGATATGGTTGTCGATCAGCGCCGAGAGCAGATTGTGCGCCGATGTGATGGCGTGGAAGTCGCCGGTGAAATGGAGGTTGATGTCCTCCATCGGGATCACTTGCGCATAGCCGCCGCCCGCCGCGCCGCCCTTCATGCCGAAGGACGGACCGAGCGAGGGCTCGCGCAGGCACAGCATCGCCTTCTTGCCGATGTGATTGAGCGCGTCGGTGAGGCCGACGGTGGTGGTGGTCTTGCCCTCGCCCGCGGGTGTCGGCGTGATCGCGGTGACCAGGATCAGCTTGCCGTTCTTCTTGTTCGCCAGCGACTTGACGAAATCCATCGACACCTTGGCCTTGTAGTGACCATAGGGATCGAGATTTTCCGCCGCGATGCCGAGCTTTTCCTTGGCGATGTCGACGATGCGCCGCTTCTCGGCGGACTGGGAAATGTCGATGTCGGATTTAGGCTTCTGATGCTGCGAGGCGGGCATGTTCACTTTCCATCATTACTCGTCATGCCCGGCCTTGTGCCGGGCATCTCGTTCAGGGAGGCAATGCGCGTCCCTAAGCGAGATGGCCGGGACAAGCCCGGCCATGACGACAAGAAAATTGTCGTCAGTGGCTGAACAAATCGTCACGAAAACCTCGCGCCGGTGGCGAGGTTTGCGGACTTGGCCCATTCGCCGGCGTCGATCTTCTTGCCGTCGGCGGGCTGCACGCGGGTGACCTTGAAACGGCCGTCGGCGCAGACGACGGTGACGCCGTCGCTCTCGACCGCGACGATCTCGCCGAGCTTGCCGGCGATGCCCTTGGGGTCCTTCGCAGGCAGCGGCTTGGCTTCGAAAATCTTGACCGTGCTGCCGTCGAGGGTCGACCACGCGCCGGGCGCGGGTGAACAGCCGCGGATCAGGCGATCGATCTGCTCCCAGGGCTTGCCCCAGTCGATCTTCGCATTGTCCGGGCCGCAGCGGCCTTCGTAGGTGGCCTTTGATTCATCCTGCTTGATGCGCGGGGCCTTGCCGGCTTTCACCAGATCGACAGATTCCAGCATGGCGTCGACGCCCATGGGAAACAGCCGGTCGAAATAAACCGAGCCGAGGGTGTCGGTGGCGTTGATGGGCGTTTTCTTCTGCAACAGCACGTCGCCGGTATCGAGACCGTTGTCCGGCCAGAAGATCGACAGGCCGGTTTCCTTCTCGCCCTTGATGATCGGCCAGTTGATCGCGCTCGCGCCGCGATAGGCGGGCAGCAGTGACGGGTGATATTGGATCGAGCCCTTGGCGGGGATGTTGAGGAATTCTTCCGGCACGAACAGGGTGACGAAGGCCATCACCTGTAAATCGGGCTTCAGCGCGCGGAATTCTTCCCACACTTCGGGCTTCTTGTAAGAGGCGGGCTGATAGACCGGGAGATTGGCGGCAATCGCCGCTTCTTTAAGCGGGTCGGCCTTGGCGCCTTCCTTCTCCGGCGCGACGTAAACGGCGACGACATTCTCGCCGCGCTTGAGCAAGGCCTCCAGCACCGCCTTGCCGAAAGCCTGCTGGCCGTGGACTACGATACGCATGAAAAATTCTCTCCCCAACTTCTTGCTTCACCTCTCCCCGCCTGCGGGGAGAGGTCGACTTGCGAGCGGAAGCGAGGAAGTCGGGTGAGGGGGCGTCAACGTCGCGCAAAACGGTGAGGCCCCCTCACCCGCCTCGCGCTTTCAGCGCTCGGCACCCTCTCCCCGCACGCGGGGCGAGGGAAACAAACTTACGCCGCCTCCGCCTTCGCCGGTTTCTCCGGCGGCGTGACCGCCCCGGAAGCCTTGATCTCGGCAATCTCCTTGGCGGAATAGCCGAGCTCCTTCTTGAGCACCTCGTCGGTGTGTTCGCCCAACAGCGGCGAGCGAGTCACTTCCGTGGGCGAGTCCGACATCTTCACCGGGTTGCCGACGGTGAGATATTTGCCGCGCGTGGGATGATCGACTTCCACCACCGTGCCGGTCTCGCGCAGCGACGGCTCCTCGGCGATTTCCTTCATCGACAGGATCGGGCCGACCGGGATGTCGACCTTGTTGCAGATCTCCATGACCTCGAACTTGGTCTTGGTCATCGTCCATTCTTCGATGGTAGCGAAGATGTGCTTCAACCGCGGCAGCCGCGCAGGCGGCTTGGCGTAGTCCGGATCGGTCTTCCATTCCGGCTTGCCGATCAGATCGCAGATCGCCTCCCAGACCGGAGCCTGGGTGATGAAATAGATATAGGCGTCGGGATCGGTCTCCCAGCCTTTGCATTTCAGAATCCAACCGGGCTGGCCGCCGCCGGAGTCGTTGCCGGCGCGCGGCACCGCTTTGCCGAAGGGAATGCCTTCGCCGTACTGGCTGTATTCCGTGAGCGGACCACGCTCCAGGCGCTGCTGGTCGCGCAGCTTGACGCGGGCGAGGTTGAGCACGCCGTCCTGCATGGCGGCGAGCACCTTCTGGCCGCGGCCGGTGCGGTTGCGCTGATAGAGCGCCGCGACGATGCCGAACGCGAGATGCAGGCCGGTGCCACTGTCGCCGATCTGCGCGCCGGTGACCAGCGGCGGGCCGTCGCGGAAGCCGGTGGTGGAAGCCGCGCCGCCCGCGCATTGCGCGACGTTCTCATAGACCTTGCAGTCCTCGTAGGGACCGGGGCCGAAGCCTTTCACCGACGCGACGATCATGCGCGGGTTGAGCTTGTTGATGCGCTCCCAGGTGAAGCCCATGCGGTCGAGCGCGCCGGGGGCGAAATTCTCCACCAACACGTCGCAATGCTTGATCAGCCGCTCGATGATTTCCTTGCCCTTGGGATGCTTGGAATCGATGGTGATGGAGCGCTTGTTGCCGTTGAGCATGGTGAAGTAAAGGCTGTCCGCCCCCTTCACGTCGCGCAACTGCCCGCGCGTGATGTCGCCGACGCCGGGCCGCTCGATCTTGATCACATCCGCGCCGAGATAGCCGAGAAGCTGGGTGCAGGTCGGACCGGACTGCACGTGGGTGAAGTCGAGCACGCGCACGCCGTCGAGCGCCTTGCCGGCCTTGCCCTGAGGCTTCGATGAGGGCCGGGGCAAGCCGTTACCGGCGGATTTTTTCGCAGCGGCTTTCTTTGCAACCTTTTTCGCGGCGGGCTTTTTCGCAGCGCTCTTCGCCTTGGCTTTCGCCTTTGCCGGCTTCTTCTGTTTCTTGCGCGTGGCCATCGTCATTTCCTCTATCTTGGTCGTCATTCCGGGGCTTGAGCGAAGCGAAAAGAACCCGGAATCCAGAGACTAGCTCTGAGGTTGGAACTGGATTCCGGGTTCGCGCACTTCGTACGCGCCCCGGAATGACTGATCAGAATGCAATGCTTTCATTGCGTGCTCCGTCATTTCTTTTTCAGCACGCTTTGCGGGTTGAGATTACCGATGCGGCCGCTCTCGCTGCCAGCCGCCGGGTCGATCACCGCGTTGATGAGGGTAGGCTTGCCGCTATCCATCGCGGCATTCACGGCGCGCTTCAGTTCGTCCGGCGACGTCGCATTGACGCCAACGCCGCCAAAAGCCTCCATCATCTTGTCGTAACGAGCGCCTTTGACAAAGACCGTCGGCGCAGGATCCGAACCGACGCTGTTTACGTCGGTCCCGCGGTAGATGCCGTCGTTGTTGAAGATGACGACGCAGACCGGCAGCTTGTACCGGCAGATGGTCTCAATCTCCATGCCCGAGAAGCCGAAGGCTGAGTCACCTTCGACGGCGAGCACGGGCTTGCCGGTTTCGATGGCCGCACCGACGGCATAGCCCATGCCGATGCCCATGACGCCCCAGGTGCCGACATCCAGGCGCTTGCGCGGCTGATGCATGTCGATGATGCCGCGCGCGAGATCGAGCGTGTTGGCGCCTTCGTTGACGAGGATAGCGTCCGGCCGCTCCTTGATGATGGTGCGCAGCACGCCGAGCGCGCCGTGGTAATCCATCGGCGAGTTGTTGTTCATCAGCCGCGGCGCCATCTTGGAAACGTTCTCGTCCCGCTTCGACGTGACGGTTTTGATCCAGTCGGCCGGCGGAGATTGCCATTTGCCCATGCCTTCGAGCAGGGCCGAGACGCACGAGCCGATATCGCCGACCACGGGCGCGGCGATCTCCACGTTTGAGTCCATCTCCTTGGGCTCGATGTCGATCTGGATGAACTTCTTGGGCGCCTCGCCCCAGGACTTGCCCTTGCCGTGCGACAGCAGCCAGTTGAGACGGGCGCCGACCAGCATCACGACGTCGGATTGCTGCAGCACCGTCGAGCGCGCGGCGCCCGCGCACTGCGGATGCGTGTCGGGCAAGAGGCCCTTGGCCATGCTCATCGGCAGGAAAGGAATGCCGCTCTTTTCAACGAGAGCGCGGATCGCGTCGTCGGCCTGCGCGTAGGCCGCGCCTTTGCCGAGGATGATCAAGGGGCGCTTGGCGCTTTTCAGGACATCAAGCGCGCGCTTGACCGCATCGGGCGCGGGAATCTGAGCCGGCGCCGGGTCGATGACCTTGACCAGCGACTTCCGGCCTTTCTCCGCGTCCATGACCTGCCCGAACAGCTTGGCCGGCAGGTCGAGATAGACGCCGCCCGGACGCCCCGAAACGGCGGCGCGGATCGCGCGCGCCACGCCAATGCCGATGTCGGCGGCATGCAGCACCCGGAACGCCGCCTTGCAGAGCGGCTTGGCGATGGCAAGCTGGTCCATCTCCTCGTAGTCGCCCTGCTGCAAGTCGACGATCTCGCGCTCGGACGAGCCTGAGATCAGGATCATGGGGAAGCAGTTGGTCGTTGCGTGCGCGAGCGCGGTGAGACCGTTGAGGAAGCCGGGAGCCGACACCGTGAGGCAGACGCCAGGCTTCTTGGTCAGGAAGCCCGCGATCGAGGCCGCATAACCGGCGTTCTGCTCGTGACGGAAGGAGAGGACGCGGATGCCTTCGGCCTGCGCCATGCGGCCAAAGTCGGTGACCGGAATGCCGGGCACGCCGTAGATCGTGTCGAGACCGTTGAGCTTGAGCGCATCAATGACAAGATGAAAGCCATCCGTCAGCTCCTGCTCTGCTTCGGCCGCAGCGGTCGTCTTCTTATTATCTTTCACTGCCGCGTCAGACATAGAGATCCTCCTTCATGCGCGGCCCTTTTTTTCCCTCTCTCCTCGTGGGAGAGGGGAAGAGTGCGCGCGGCAACGCTTCGTCGTTTCGCTTCATATTCATCAATCCAAATAATCGGCATAGCGCGCGACGTGGTCGGCGAGGCCGAGCGCGTGCGTGCGCACGAGTTCTTCGGCGCGCGCGGTGTCGCGCGCCTCGATGGCTTCGATGATGTGCATGTGATCGCGAATCGACTTCTCGATGCGATCCTTCTCGACGATGGTTTTGCGGCGGATCATGCGCATATGAGTGAACAGGTTCTCGGCAAGCGAGATCAGCACGCTGTTGCCGCTCATCCGGATGATGGATTGGTGGAATTCGATGTTGGTCTCGGAATACTCGTCGAGGTGCGCGCGCAGCGCGCCGTTCTCGAAGGTCGCGAACATCCTGCGGAGCGAGGCGATCTGGTCGGTGGTGGCATTCTCGGTGATCAGCCGCGCGGCCATGCTCTCGAGCGCGGCCCAGGCGGTGATCATTTCGATGACTTCCCGCTTGGTCTTGCGTACCACATAGACGCCGCGGCGCGGGACCGAGCGGATGAATCCCTCGCGCTCAAGCTGCGCCATGGCTTCGCGCACCGGCGTGCGGCTGATGCCGAATTGCTGGGCGAGCTGGCGCTCGTCCAAACGGATGTCGGAGCGGTTACGGTAGACGTCCATCGACACGATGACGTTCCGCAAGGCCGCATAAGCCTTGTTCTTGAAACTATCGGAGATGATGGGTTCCAGGGCCAAGTTGGCGTTGGCCAGCGGCGCTTCACCTGCGTCCGCCGGCGGAACCCCCAAGGAACCGACTACTCGACTACCTGCATTCATGACTGGTATACAATATTCCAGAGACAACTTACGAAGGCAAATACTGATTTACCCGCTTCGACGGCCTGCCAGGCCGGCGGCAGCTCCGTTATCAGAAGGCGACACGTTCCCGCAGCCGCGACCATCCATTGGCGATGAGCGGCCAAAACAGCGCGATCAAGCCGAGCGTCATGATCGTTCCCACCAGACCGCTAGAGAAGAACACGCCAAGGCTGCCCTGGGAGCCAAGCAAGGACTGGCGGAAGGACTCCTCCGCCTTGTCGCCGAGCACGATGGCAAGCACCAGCGGCGCCAGGGGGTAATTGCACTTCTTCAGGATATAGCCCAGCACGCCGAAGACCAGCATCAGCATGACGTCGAAGGTGCTGTTGTGCACCGTGTAAGCGCCAATGGAGCATAGGACGAGGATCACCGGCGCGATGATGCTGAAGGGAATGCGCAGAATCGCCGAGAACAGCGGCACACAGGTCAGCACGATGATCAGGCCGACGACGTTGCCGAGATACATGCTGGCGATCAGGCCCCAGACAAAGTCCTTGTGCTCCACGAACAGCATGGGTCCGGGCTGCAAGCCCCAGATCAGCAATCCGCCAAGCAACACCGCCGCCGTGGGCGAGCCGGGAACGCCGAGCGCCAGCATCGGCAGCAGCGCCGAGGTGCCGGCCGCATGCGCCGCTGTCTCGGGCGCGATCACGCCTTCGATCTCGCCGGTGCCGAACTTGCGGCCATGCTTGGACGCGCGCTTGGCGATGCCGTAGCTCATGAAAGAGGCGGGCGTTGCGCCCGCGGGCGTGATGCCCATCCAGCAACCAATGACGCAGGAGCGCAGCGACGTCATCCAATAGGCCGGAAGCTTTTTCCAGGTCTCGAACACCACCTTGGAATTGATGATGGCGGTGCGGCCCTTGAAGCTGAGGCCTTCCTCCATGGTGAGCAGGATTTCGCCGATGCCGAAGAGGCCGATCACGGCGATGAGGAAGTCGAAGCCGGTCAGCAGTTCCGTAAAGCCGAAGGTCAGACGCAGCTGGCCCGTCATCTGGTCGAGGCCGACGGATGCCAGCGCGAAGCCGATCATCATCGCCGCCAAGGTCTTGAATGGCGGCTCCTTGCTCATGCCGATGAAACTACAGAAGGCGAGGAAATAGACGCCGAACTTTTCCGCGGGACCAAACCGCAGCGCGAAGGCGGCGACCAGGGGCGCCACCAGCGTGATCATGATGATGGCGAAGAGCGCGCCGACGAACGAAGACGTGAAGGCCGCCGTGAGCGCCTCGCCGGCTTGGCCCTTCTGCGCCATGGGATGGCCGTCGAAGGTGGTCGCCACCGACCATGGCTCGCCGGGAATATTGAACAAGATCGAGGTGATGGCGCCGCCGAACAGCGCGCCCCAGTAAATACAGGACAGCATGATGATCGCCGAGGTCGGCGACATGGAGAAGGTCAGCGGCAGCAGGATCGCCACGCCGTTGGCGCCGCCGAGGCCCGGGAGCACGCCGATGATAACGCCCAGCAGGATGCCGACGACCATCACCAGGATGTTGAATGGCTGGAGTACGACGGCAAACCCATGAAATAAGTTGACGATCTCTTCCATCTGCGCTGCTTCCGTCCCCTTACGCCGCCGGTCCTTCCGGCGCGCCACATACTGTTGCGATTAGAATCCGAGCCAGTTTTCCACCGGACCCTTGGGCAAGGGCACGAGGAACCACTTCTCGAACACCAGGAAAGTTCCGAGCGGCACACCCGCTGCGACCAGCGCGACGATGTGCCATTGATATTTGCCGAGCCATTTCATGAAGAGCGCGATCAACAGCGCGGAGGCGAAATAAATGCCGATGTTCGGGATGAGCGCGACATAGATCGCGGTCGGGATCACCACCCAAAGAACCCGCAGCATCTGTCCCCATTCGGCGAACAGCTTGTCGCGGGGCAAGTCGATCAACGCGGTGAAAAGATTGACGGCGCTCGCCAGCAGAATGAAAAGGGCGATGTAAAAGGGAAAGAAGCCGGCGCGCGGGCCTTCGGCTCCCCAGTTGATGCCGGCTTTGATGCTGCCGTAGATCACGATGCCCGCGAAGGCGGCCATGGCGATGGCGACGCCAACTTCCACCCCGCGATGACTCGGGCCGTCGGTGGCCTTTAACGAACGTTTAGCCATAGTGGTTGCTCCAAGCGCAAGCGGCCGCCGGCGGGGAAGCCCGCCGGCAGCTTTGTCCGTTGATGGTTAGTTGTTGGCGAGGAAGCCCGCGGCCTTCATGAGTTCCTGATGGCGCGTCTCTTCCTTCGCGACCCAGTCGGTATATTCCTTGCCGGTCATGAAGGTCTGATTGAAGGCGCCATCGGCCATCAGCTTCTTCCACTCTTCGGTTTCGCGCACCTTCTTGAACAGGTCGACGTAGTAGTCCACCTGATCCTTGGTGGCGCCCGGAACCGTGAAGATTCCGCGCAGCATCAGGTACTCGATATCGAGGCCAGACGACTTGCAGGTCGGGATGCTGCTCCACGCCAGGTCGCCTGCGATCTTCTCATTGTAGCCGAGCGGCTTGGAGTCGAACACGCAAAGCGGACGCAGTTTCCCGCCGCGCCAATGGGAGATGGCCTCGTTCGGGTTGTTGACGGTGGAATCGACGTGATTGCCCACGAGTTGCACGGCTACCGCGCCGCCGCCCGCCTGCGGAATGTAGATGAACTTGGCGCCGGTAGCCTTCTGAACGGCTTCGGTGATGATCTGGTCTTCCTGCTTGGAGCCGGTGCCACCCATCTTGAAGGTGCCGTTCGCCGCCTTCGCTGCGTCGATATATTCCTTCGCCGTCTTGTAGGGCTTCTCGGCGTTGACCCAGAGCACGAATTCGTCGAGCGCCAGCATCGCGACCGGGGTCAGATCCTTCCAGTTGAACGGAATGCCGGTGGCGAGCGGCGTGGTGAACAGGTTCGAAAGCGTGATGATGATCTTGTGCGGGTTGTCCTTTGAAGCCTTGACGTCGAGGAAGCCCTCGCCGCCCGCGCCGCCTGACTTGTTGACCACCACCATCGGCTGCTTCATCAAATTGTGCTTGGTGACGATGCCCTGGATGGTGCGGGCCATGATGTCGGCGCCGCCGCCGGTGCCGGCGGGGATAATGAATTCGACCGGACGGGTCGGTTCCCACGCGGCAATTGCCGGCGCGGACGCCAGCGTGCCGAGCGACACCGCGGCCGCCGCAAAAAAGGCAACAGAATGTGTGGATCGTAGCATGATGTCCTCCCTCTCGATGAAATTCGCCGGTCTGCGCCGGCTTAATTATCTCACGGCAGGCGCTCGCGATCAGGCCCCTGCCCTCGACGGCTATCAAAGCGTATCTTGGCTGGTATGCATAATAATAATTTAATAGACGCGGGGGGCTAACTGCCGCACCTAGACTTTCGCAGGTGGTGCGCACCAACGCCATCCATGTCCCAGCCATTTGTGCCGCGCAGCACATATTTCGCTGCTCTGCGAAAAGTGATTGAGGAGCTTACGGAAAGCATCAGGAGAAAACCGATGCTGAAGATCGAGGGCGTGCTGCATTTCACCATCCCGGTGAGGGATCTCGACCGTTCGGAAAAATTCTACACCGAGATCCTCGGCCTGACGAAAATCAGGCGTAACGACCACATGGTGTTCATGCGGGCGGGAACGGACAATTTCGTCCTCACCTATTCGGAAAAGCCGATCGATCCCAATCCGACCAACTCGCACGACATCCATCACGCCTTCCGGGTGACGGCACAGGAATATGACCGGGCCAAGAAGTTCCTCGCCTCCAAGGGCATCCCGATCATCCGGGAGGAAGACCGGCCGAAAGGCACTTTCCAGGGGCGCAGCGCCTATTTCCATGATCCCGACCGCAACGTGATCGAGTTGATGGACCTCGTGCGCGGGCCGGTGGGAGATGAGGACATCTAGAGCAAGATCGCTTTACCTCTCCCCGCACGCGGGGAGAGGGATAACTGCGCACGCAGTTCGATCAAGGCGTGGCGCGGCGCCCCGGCGCTCTTGTCACCAGTATCTTGTCGATCCGCCGTCCATCCATGTCGACCACTTCAAACTGCCATCCGTGCCAGCGAACGCTCTCGCTTACGTCCGGAAGGCGGCCAAAAGCCGAAAGCGCGAGGCCCGCAACCGTATGATAGTTGCGGTCGTCGGGAAGCTGTATCCCCAGCAACTCCGCCAACTCGTCCACCGGCATCGAACCGGCGACGAAATATGAGCCGTCGGCGCGGCGGACGATATCCGGCTCGGGCGTACTTTCCTCGGTGCGAAATTCGCCGACAATCGCTTCCAGGATGTCGAAGGATGTCACCACGCCCTGGAAATGGCCGTACTCGTCATGCACCAGCCCGATGTGAACCCGCGACGATTTCAAGACATTGACCACGTCCAGCGCATCCATGGTTTCGGGAATGACGGGCGCTTGCCGGATGAACTCGCGGATGTTCAGGGTATTGCCCGCCAGGCAGCTATCCAGCAGCTCCTTGGCCTGTACCACCCCGAACACCGCGTCCGCGGAGCCTTCATAGACCGGCAAGCGCGAATGCCCGGTCTCCATGATGCGCCGCTTGTTGGTCGCGTCGTCATCGGCCAAGTCGATCATGTCCACCTCCGGGCGCGGCGTCATCACCGCCCGCACCGGCCGGTCGCCGAGCCGCATCACGCGCGTGATCATCGCGCGTTCTTCCGGTTCCAGAACGCCGGCGCTTTCGGCCTCCGCCACCAGCGTCTTGATCTCCTCATCGGTGACGCGGGCGGCGGACATGGCGCGTTGCCCGAGCAGCGCGAGCACCGCCCGGCCGGACCAGTCGAGCAAGGTCACCAAGGGCGATGCGATGCGTGAAATCCACGTCATCGCCGGCGCGACCCTGCACGCCATGGCCTCCGGATTACGCAAGGCGAGCTGCTTGGGCACAAGCTCGCCGATAATGAGAGAGAGATAGGTGATCACGGTGACGACCACGCCATAGGCGAGCGGTTCGGCCACCGTTTCGGAAAGCCCCTGGGCCATAAGCCAATCGACAAGGCGCGCGGCGAGCGTCGCTCCCGAGAAGGCGCCTGCGATGATGCCGACAAGGGTGATTCCGATCTGAACGGCCGAGAGAAACCGCCCTGGATCGGCGGCCAGGGCCAGCGCCCGGCGGGAGCCCGTGACCCCGCGATCCGCCAGAATTCTCAAGCGGCTCGGCCGGGATGACACCACCGCCAATTCCGACAGCGCCAACAAGCCGTTGATGACGACGAGGACGAGAACAATCGATAGTTCAACAATCAGCATTGCCTAACCAACTCTCCACCGTGTGGCCGCCGCCGGACTGACCATACATATATAGGGTAACGCCCATCCCAAGTCGTCCCGGTGATGGAGGGAGTTGCGCGGCCATTCCGGGCATGGCGAAGCCCGCGAGAACGATATCTATCTCAAGTGGGCTTCCGATCAGCTCAGAGAGATGCTGATCTTCCCTTTCGCGCGCGCATGCGCGCGCCGATCTTGCCGCCGGCAAGCGCAAGTCGGTTTCTCCCGGTGGTATGAAAGATCAGACCATCATCGGCGCTCTTCATCCGAGAGCCCGGCAAGTCCACTCACGATCCCCGACGAGAAGGCTCGAAACGTTCCCGCCGCGCCGGGCCCTCCCAAAAAGCAGCCCCTGAACCAGGCCTTCGGGTGCTCCCGGCCGCCAGGAGGCTATGCCGCTGCTAAACAAAACCCCACCAAGTCATTGACTTGGCGGGGCTATTTGGTTGCGGGGGTAGGATTTGAACCTACGACCTTCAGGTTATGAGCCTGACGAGCTACCGGGCTGCTCCACCCCGCGGAAATGGGAAGCGCGGGAACAGTCCCGCGCCTGCCCGTTATGTAGCATGGTTCTCCGAGATTGGAAGGGCAGGCCGCGAGCATTTGCGCGACGCATATCGGACGGTCCGGGAGCGGCGATCGATGCGGTATAGCGCAGCGAGGAGCGATGCTCGTGCGCTATATTGCATGATCAGTCGCGCATCTTTGCTGCTGGCTGCGGCAACAGCGCAACACGAGCGAAATGGCGCATCCCGCCTTGGCTTGCCACTTCCCACATCCCCGACTTTTGTCGTATGCCTTGCTCCGCCGGATGAGACAAATCAGCCGGCCCATCTCACGAGATTAGAGGCAAGGATCAGGTCAGCTCTCGGCATTACCGGTAACGAGAGGTCCAAGGAGTCTAGAGTAAGTCATGATTGAAATTATGTTCGGCTCGCTCTTCGCGATGCTGACTTCGCCTCAGACCATGACGCTGATGCTGATCGGCGTGTTGTGCGGCCTGATTGTTGGCGTCACCCCCGGCATTGGCGGACGACTGTCCATTGCACTCGCAATTCCGTTCGTGTTCGGAATGGAAATGGTCTCGGGCGCCGTCTTCCTGCTGACCATGCATGCGGTGAACGGCACCAGCGGGCAAATCTCCAGCATCATGTTCGGCGTGCCGGGTGATGGCGACGACGCCGCCACCACCCTTGACGGCTATCCCATGGCCAAGAGGGGCGAGGCGGGCCGCGCGCTGGGCGCCAGCGTCACCGCCTCCGGGGTCGGCGGAATCTTCGGCGCGGTCGTCCTGGCCGTCATGATCCCGGTGCTCGAGCCCGTGGTGATGGCGTTCAGCCCGGCCGAGTTCTTTCTGATGGCAATGCTCGGCATCACTTTCATCGCCTTCCTGGCGGGCGGCAATCAGATATTCAAGGGCATCATCGTTGGATTTTTCGGCTTGGCTCTGGCGACCGTGGGCACCGATCCCTATACCGCGACTCCACGCTTCGCCGGCGACTTCCTGTTCCTCTGGGACGGCATCAGTCTCGTCACGGCGGTGCTGGCGGTTTTCGCCATTCCCGAGATGATCGCGCTTTCCGTGAGAGGCGGGTCAATCGCATCCGTGTCGATGGAAGGCGCAAAATTTTCCTACCGCCAATTGTTCGAGGGCGTGCTGGAAGTGCCGAAACACTGGTGGCTGGCGTTGCGCTGCTCCGTGATCGGCGCGGTGGTCGGCATGATCCCCGGCCTCGGCAGCAATACCGCGGCGTGGCTCGCTTATGGTCACGCTGTGCAGACTTCGAAAAATCCCGAGCGCTTCGGTCACGGAGCCGTGGAAGGTGTCATGGCGCCGGAATTCAGCAGCAACGCCCGGGAAGGCGGATCGCTGTTGCCGACGCTGTTCTTCGGCATCCCCGGAAGTTCCGGCATGGCTGTGCTGATGGGCGCGTTCATTATTCTCGGCATCCAGCCCGGCCCAACCATGATGACCACCCAGCTCCCGCTGGTGTGGACACTGATCTGGGCGCTGGTGGTCGGCAACCTCATCGCGGTGGCTTTCCTGATGGTCATCATGCGCTGGGCCGCGGTGCTCACCTTCGTGAACGGCGCCATCCTTGTCCCCTTCATCATCGTGCTCGCGGTCATCGGCTCCTATGTCAACGAGGGACAATGGGAGAACCTGATCGTGCTGGCCGCGATCAGCGTGGTCGGCTACGGCATGCTGCGTTTCAACTGGCCGCGCGCTCCTTTCGTTATCGGCCTGGTGCTTGGCAGGATCTCCGAGGAGTCACTGCATAAGGCGCTGGGCTTGTGGGGATGGCAGTTCTTCTTCCGGCCGCTGTCGCTGGTGCTGATCGCGCTGATCCTGTCGACGATCGCTTTCGCCGTCTACAAGAACCTCCAGCAATCCAAGGCCGTGCCGCAATTGAGGGCCGCGCAATGATGCCCTCGCTCACGAAATACTCAAACTCGATCATGACCGTGTTCATCCTGGCGATCTTCGTCGTCATGCTGATCATCGCGAGCCGCTATCCCCCAGGGGCGCGGTTCATGCCTTTCGTGCTCGGCATACCGGCCGTCTTGCTGTGCCTGTTGCAGCTCGCACTCGACGCCCGCGAACGGCGCCTCACCGCCAAGGCCGCGGGCTTGAGTGACGTTGAGCAAGCGGAGGAACAGGCTTCGCGGCTCGTCGGTCACAGGGTTCATTTCGACGTCGGCGACATGCTACTGCCGAAGACCGATCTCGATCCCCGTGAACAGATCCGGCGCGAACTCATCGCCTGGGGCTATTTCTTCGGTTTCATCGCCGGCATCATCCTGTTCGGCTTCCACATCTCGGTGCCGATATTCCTCGTGCTGTTCTTGCGGCTGCGGGCTCACGCAAGCTGGCGCATGACGATCGGACTGACTGCCGTTGCCTCCTTCGTGCTGTTTTTCGCATTCGAGAACGTGCTGCGGGTATCGCTGCATGCGGGCTTCATCACGGAGCGCCTGATGGACTTGATTGGCGGCTAAATGCCTCGTTGCGTTCGCGTTATGGCTGCACTATCTCAACTTATCACCTCGCGGCCCATGATTTAGTTGAGCAATGACAAAAGGTTACCGCTTATAGGCAATGGGTCCGCCACGACCAGGAGGAACTGATGTCCAGCATAGGGAAGCGATTAATCCTCGCGGCGGGAGCCGCCACGGCCATCGCCATGACCGCGGCGCCTTCACACGCGCAGACAGGGGCGGATTTCTATAAAGGCAAGACGGTGACCTACATCGTCGCCACCGCTCCCGGCGGCGGCTACGATCTGTATGGGCGCCTGATCGCCGAATACATGCAAAGGTACCTGCCCGGCTCCACCTTCGTGGTGAAGAACGTTCCGGGCGCGGGCCATCTGATCGGCGCCAACACGATCTATGCGTCGAAGCCGGACGGCTTGACGATCGGCACGTTCAACACCGGCTTGATCTACAACCAGTTGATCCAGGCGGATGGCGTCAAGTTCGACCTCACCAAGATGTCCTGGCTCGGCAAGGCCGCGTCGGAGCCGCGCGTTTTCGTGATCGGCGCGCAATCGCCGATCAAGACCTTCGCCGATCTGCAATCGCAGAAGGAGCCGGTCAACTTCGCCACGTCGGGCATCGGCAGCTCCAACTATGTCGAGATCAACTCGCTGACCAATGTGATGAAATTGCCGGTCAAGATCCTGACCGGCTACAACGGAAACGACGACCAGCTCGCCATGCGGCGCGGTGAAGTCACCGGCGGCATGGGTTCGCGTTCCTCGTTCGAACAGTTCGTCAAAAACGGCTACGGGCGCTTTATCGCCCAGATCGGCGGCAACGAAAAAGACGTGCCGCAGCTCAAGGATATAGTGAAGGACCCCAATGCCCAGTCCATCGTCGCACTGATCCAGTCGCAAGGCGACATCGCCCGCCTGACCGCCGGCCCCCCGGACATTCCGAAGCCGCAACTGGATGCCCTGCGTGATGCCTATCGCAAGGCGCTCGAGGACAAAGAGTTGCAGGAGAAAGCCGCGAAGCTGGAGCGTCCGGTGGAGCCGGCCTACGGCGACGACGTGTTGAAGATGGTGAAAGCGGCGTTGAATCAGAAGCCGGAAATCATCGCGAGCCTCAAGGCTGCCTTGGAGAAGAAGGAAGCCCCCGCGGCGGCGACCAAAGGCACCGTCTCGGAATGGGATGGCCGCGCCAAGCTGACCCTCAAGCTGCCCGACGGAAAGACATTCGAGGCGGGTATTTCCGGTTCGCGCACGGAAGTTACCGTCGCCGGCCAGAAGGGCAGTCGCGACAGCATCAAGGTCGGCATGACCTGCGAGGTCACCGCGCCGAGCAGCGGGGCGGAAGCGACCGTCCTCGCCTGCAACTAACGGGGACTTGAAGACGGAGCCGGGTTCATCCCCGGCTCCGGTCGTTTCAGGCCGGCCGACAAGAAGCCGGCGATCAAATAAAGCCCGAGCCCTCCTCAGCCGCTCAACTCGCACCGGTCCCGCGAGGGCAAGGCACCAACCAAGGAGGATGAAATGCTCAGGACATCGCGGCCGCTTTTAGCCGCCGGATTCTTGGCGGCGGCCGGCATGGCCGCTTCTCCGTCGCTCGCTCAGACGGGCGCCGATTTCTACAAGGGAAAAACCGTTACCTACATCGTCTCCACCGCGCCGGGCGGCGGCTATGACCTGTATGGCCGGCTGGTCGCCGAATACATGCAGAAGTACCTGCCCGGCTCGACTTTCGTGGTGAAAAACGTTCCGGGCGCGGGCCACCTGGTTGGAACCAACACGCTCTATGCATCGAAGGGAGATGGGCTGACGATCGGCACGTTCAACACCGGCCTGATCTACAACCAGATCATCGGGCTTGAAGGAGTCAAATTCGATCTGAACAAGATGTCGTGGATCGGCAAGGCCGCTTCCGACCCGCGCATCGTGGTGATTTCCTCCGACTCCAAGATCAACTCCTTCAAGGATCTCGCCGAGCAGAAGCAGCCGATCAATTTCTCGACCGCCGGCGTGGGCAGCGCCGCTTATGTGGAAACCACGGTGCTGCTGAACGTGCTGAATCTGCCGATAAAGATCCAAAGTGGATACAACGGCAACGACGACCAGCTTGCGATGCGCCGCGGCGAAATCACCGGCACCATCGCTTCGCGCTCCTCCTGGCAGCAATTCGTCGATAACGGCTATGGCCGTTTCATCGCGCAGATCGGCGGCAACGACAAAGATGTCCCGCAGCTTTCGACGCTGGTGACCGAGCCCACGGCCAAGGCTTTCATCGCCTTGGTCGAGAGCCAGGGCGATCTCTCTCGCTTGACCGCGGGGCCGCCCGATATTCCCGCCGACCGGCTCGCCGCGCTGCGCGACGCCTATCGCAAAGCGATGGCGGACCCCGACTTGCAGCAAAAAGCTTTGAAAGGCGGACGTCCCGTCGAACCTGGTTTCGGCGAGGACGTGGCGAGGAAAATCCAAACCGCGCTTGCTCAGCCGCCGAAAACGATCCTGCTGCTCAAGGAAGCAATGGCGGCGAAGTAATCCGGCGGAGATTCGCGTGATCCGGAATCACATCCGGCTTCGCGACAATACAGTATCGATAATAGCAGACGCGATATTGAAAACAACGCACACGATGAGGATGCCTCGCGCGTGGATTAACAGGTGTTCATTTTATTGTTGGAGCAACCAGCGCAAATAATTTTGCACGGCGACTAACCAACGCCATCGGTGGGCCACACTTGAAAGTTTAAGTGCTGCGCCCAACGGACAGTACCGCTGGTGCGTAAGGCAATAACCCAGGAGGGAAGAAATGTTTAAGACTATCTCGCTGATCGCGACAGCAACCGCGCTGATGATTGCCCCCGCTTTCGCCGACAAACTCACCAAGGTGGACGGCAAGAACATCGAAATAGGCGCCGCGAAGTACGAAGTCTCGAGCACAAAAACCAAGCTCACGATCGCCGGCAAGCCCGGCAATCGCGATGCTCTCAAGGTTGGCATGGACTGCAAGGCCACCGCTTCCGGAGCCGACCTGACCGGGCTGGACTGCAAATAGTCGTCATCAAAAAAACCGGAGCCGGGCGATTGCCCGGCTCCGTGTTTTTTTCCTGAAGGTTTGTTCAGGTTAATGCTGCGCGTACAAATTTTTTTGATCTCTGGCGCGCAGCAGCCTCTAGTCATAATCAAACCATAGTGCAAACATCTGTTCGGCCTGCCGCGGATTTTTTCCGTTGAGGCGGGAACGACCTAGGAGGAAAATAATGACGAAAGTTACGCAGTTGTTGGCAGTGGCCGCCATCGTGACCATGTCGGCAACGCCTGTGTTCGCCCAATCCAAGGGCACGATTTCGGCGCTGGAAAACGGTAACCGCGAATTCACCCTGAAGACCGCCGATGGCAAAGAGGTCAAGGGCAAGATCTCCGGCTCCGGCACGAAGGTCACCGTCAAGGGTGCGGACGCAGGGCGCGACGCTCTGAAGGTGGGCATGGCCTGCGCGGTAACGGGACCGGCGGGCGACACCGCGACCGCCGTCGCCTGCGACTAAACGTCCTGTTTGCAAGAAGCACCGCGGGGCTGGGTTACCAGCTCCGCGGTTGCCGTTTACGGCCACGGAAGACGCGGTTTTTAGTTTCGGCGACACGCCTCGCCGATTGCACGAAAGTGCCGCCGCGATTCAGGCCACCAAAGGCTTGAACATGGGATGCCGAGCCACGAAGGGAAGCTTCTCCGCCCAGGCATCGAGACCCCAGACGTGCCCCGCGCGCATCGCGCTCAGATAGACCAGCACACCGGCATAAACGATGTGATAGTCGAGCAAGAAATTGTTCTTGTTCTCGATAAAAGGGAAATCCATGTGGGCGAGCCAATAGATCAGCATCAACCCCGCGCCGAATAATGCGCTTACGCGCACCATCAAGCCGACCAGGAGCGAAAGGCCTATCAGCAGATGGCCGTATTCGACCAGGAACGTGGTGAGCGGCGCCATGGTTGGCGTGGTGAACACGGCAAAGACGTCGTGAAAGGTTTTCGTCCCTTTGAGAAATCCGACGACGCTCCACTTCGGGTCGACCACCTGATGGGAGGCCGCGTAGAGAAATGTCCAGGCCATGCAGAATCTGAAGAAAACGAGGAAGGCCTGTTCCGTTTTCGATTGCGGCATGACGTGCTCCCTTCGCCATTTGGACGGTGCGTTGCCCAGAGCATCACGCGGTGCGCTGCAGAGACCTTTTAACGGCACGGCAGCCGCGGGGGATTGACTTAGGTCAACCGGTAGAATGGAAGACACCGCCGGCACAAAAAAAGCCGCCGCGGTTTCCCGCAGCGGCTTTCGTGTTTGCGGAGGGCAGCTCCACAAACGAAACAGCCGCCATTGCTGGCGGCTGTTAAGTGCTGATCATCTGAAGAGGAAATTTCCGTCTTTGGCAGGCCTGGCAGCGACCTACTCTCGCGCGTCTTGAGACGAACTACCATTGGCGCTGAGGAGTTTTACGGCCGAGTTCGGGATGGGATCGGGTACAGGCTCCTCGCTGAAACCACCAGGCCGGCGAAAGACGGAATGAAGCAAGCGTTTGCTTGAGCGAATAGCGAGTAGAGAGTAGCGAATAGTAGCCGGCACGGCGCCAGTTCTATTCGCTATTCGCTACTCACCATTCGCAAGCTGGTCTCTCATGCCATCATGGATGAGCATTGAAGATGAGAAACGATCAAGACAATCGAGCTATTAGTACCGGTAAGCTGAACGCGTTGCCGCGCTTACACACCCGGCCTATCAACGTGGTGGTCTACCACGGCTCTGTTTAGGGAGAACTCGTTTCGAGGTGGGTTTCCCGCTTAGATGCCTTCAGCGGTTATCCCGTCCATACGTAGCTACGCTGCACTGCGGCTGGCGCCACAACAGCTCCACCAGAGGTATGTTCATCCCGGTCCTCTCGTACTAGGGACAAATCCTCTCAATTCTCCTACACCCACGGCAGATAGGGACCGAACTGTCTCACGACGTTCTGAACCCAGCTCACGTACCACTTTAATCGGCG
>Ga0080064_1001442_pt1 | contig 48014 bp, 42 predicted proteins | sample Subgrocontami54m_FD_69260 | JGI IMG/M metagenome (GOLD analysis project Ga0080064, IMG submission 69260) | Subsurface groundwater microbial communities from S. Glens Falls, New York, USA - GMW46 contaminated, 5.4 m (SPADES assembly) (version 2) ...
ACTCCCCAGCTACGCGAGGTTGAGCGCCGTGTCTACTTAGAAAGGACGGCTGCCTCGCTACGCTCGGCTGCCTGACGAGATCTCTAGACTTGGGTTGCGGGCGGAGCCCGCGCTGGGATCCGGGATTTCGTTCGGATCTGGGATTTAGGATCTTGGATTTCCGCGAAGCGGCTCTCGCTTCGCAAGTGAAAGGCCCGCCGTCTCATAGGGGCATATCGTCCCCCAGCAAGCGGGGTGCGTGGTTGATCGCTGAATTGCCGCGGGTCGTAGGGGCGTGGTAGAAGGGGCCCGACTGCGCAGGAAAAGCGACCGAATGAAGAAGCTGGTGATTGTCGAATCCCCCACGAAGGCCAAGACCATCCGCGCCTTCCTGTCCGACGAGTACCAGGTCGAGGCCAGCATGGGGCACGTGAGGGACCTTCCCTCCTCGGCGGCCGAGATCCCCGCGAAATGGAAGAAGGCCCGCTGGGCCCGCATGGGCGTGAACGTGGAGAACGACTTCGAGCCGCTCTACGTCATTCCCGACGGCAAGAAGAAGGTCGTCGCCCACCTGCGGGACCTCCTGGAGGGGGCCGACGAGCTGCTGCTGGCGACGGACGAGGACCGGGAGGGCGAGAGCATCGGCTGGCACCTCCTGGAGGTCCTCAAGCCGAAGTGCCCGACGCGCCGGATGGTCTTCCACGAAATCACCCGGGAGGCCATCACGGAGGCCGTCGGGAGCACGCGCGACCTCGCCGAGGACCTCGTCCGCGCGCAGGAGGCGAGGCGGATCCTCGACCGCCTGGTCGGGTACACGCTCTCCCCCCTGCTGTGGAAGAAGATCGCGCCACGGCTCTCTGCCGGGCGCGTCCAGAGCGTCGCGGTCCGCATGCTCGTCGAGCGCGAGCGGAGACGGCAGGCGTTCCGCACCGCGACGTACTGGGGCCTCGGCGTCGTGCTCGGCAAGCGCCCGGAGGCGCCCTCGCACCGCTTCGAGGCGCAGCTCGTCTCTCTGGCAGGCGCACGGATCGCGGCCGGACGGGACTTCGACGAGGACACGGGCCGCCTGCGCGCCGGGGCGGACCTGGTGCTCCTCGACGAGCCGCAGGCCCGGGCGTTGCGAGAGCGGCTCCGGGGGGCGATGTGTCGGGTGACCGGGATCGAACAGAAGGACGCCGTGCGGTCGCCCTCCCCCCCGTTCACCACCGCCACGCTGCAGATGGAGGCGAACCGGAAGCTCGGCCTCTCCGCCGCGCAGACGATGCGCGTCGCGCAGCGCTTGTACGAAAACGGGCACATCACCTACATGCGCACCGACTCGGTAAACCTGAGCGACGAGGCGATCAACGCCGCCCGTTCCCGGATCCGTCAGCTCTACGGCGACGAGTACCTGTCCGAGACCCCGCGGCGGTTCCGCACGAAGAGCAAGGGCGCGCAGGAGGCGCACGAGGCGATTCGCCCCGCGGGGCGCCAGATGTCGCCCCCCGACGATCTGGACCTGGCCTCGGAGGAGAAGGCGCTTTACGACCTGATCTGGAAGCGCAGCATCGCCACACAGATGGCGGAGGCGCGCCTGCGGTTCCAGACGGTCACGGTTCAGGCCGGAGACGCGGGGTTCCGCGCCAGCGGTCGCAGGGTCGACTTCTCCGGGTTCCTCCGAGCCTACGTCGAGGGGACGGACGACCCGGAGACCGCGCTCGAGGAGCAGGAATCGCCCCTGCCTTCGCTGGCGGTGGACGAGGTGGTGGACCTCCACGAGCTGACCGCAGAGGGGCACGAGACGAAGCCGCCGGCGCGCTACACGGAGGCGACGCTGGTCAAGGCCCTCGAGGCCGAGGGAATCGGCCGGCCGAGCACGTACGCATCGATCCTCGGCACGATCGTCGATCGCGGGTACGTCCTGCGCCAGCGCAAGGAGCTTGTGCCGACGTTCGCCGCGTTCGCCGTGACGACCCTCCTGGAGCGGCACTTCCCCGACCTGGTCGACGCGGGTTTCACGGCCGGCATGGAGGAGAGGCTCGACGAGATCGCGTCGGGGCAGGCCGATTGGCTGGAGTTCCTCCGCCGTTTCTACCTCGGGGACCACGGGCTGGCCAATCAGGTGAGCGGCAAGGAGGCCTCGATCGACCCGCGGTCCATCGTCGCGGCGGAGTTCGAGGGCGGCTCCTGCCAGGTCCGGATCGGGCGCTTCGGCCCCTTCCTCGTCTGGACCGATGGGGATCAGACTCTGACGGCGAGCCTTCCTCACAACCTGCCGCCCTCGGATCTGACCGCCGAGCTGATCGGGCAGCTCAGACGCCAGAAGACCGAGGGACCGACGAAGCTCGGCGCGGACCCGGCGACCGGGGCGACGGTCTACGCCAAGTTCGGGCCTTACGGCCCGTACGTCCAGCTTGGAGAGGACAGCGCGAAAGACGGCAAGAAGAAGGAGGGCAAGAAGGACGGCAAGAAAGACGGCAAGAAACAGGACAAGCCGAAGCGGACGAGCCTGCTTGACGGGATGACCGTGGAGGAGATCACGCTGGAAACGGCGTTGAAGCTCCTCGGCCTGCCGAGGTCGCTTGGAGACCATCCGGAGTCGGGGAAGCCCGTGACCGCCGCCATCGGCCGGTATGGGCAGTACGTCAAGCACGAAGGCCAGTCCACGACCGTCAAGGCACCGAGCAACGTCCTCGACATCACGCTCGACGAGGCCGTGGCGCTCCTCGCGGCCGCGCCCGCCAAGGGCGGCGGCCCGCGCTCCCGCAAGGTGCTGAAGGAGCTCGGTCCCCACGCCGCAGATGGCAAGCCGGTCCGGCTCCTGGAGGGGCGGTATGGGGCCTACGTGAGCCACCAGCGGGCGAACGCCACGCTCCCGAAGGACGTCTCCCCCGACACTCTGACACTCGAAGAGGCGATGCAGCTCCTCGAGGCGCGAAAGACGGCGAAGAAGAAGCGTCGCTAAAGCGCGCGATCCAGATCTTGCGATGCTCCCCGCGCTTCGTGGTACAACCTCGCCATGCGAACGGTCATCACCGGCGGCGCGGGGTTCATCGGGTCCCACCTCTGCGACCGCCTCCTCGCGATGGGCCACGAGGTCGTCGCGATCGACAACCTCATCACGGGCAGCGTCGACAACATCGCCCACCTCGCCTCCAACCCGCGATTCACGTTCATCCGACACGACGTCACCCAGTACATCCTCGTCGATGGGCCCGTCGACTGGATCCTCCACTTCGCCTCCCCAGCGAGCCCCCGCGACTACCTCGAGTTTCCCATCCAGACGCTCAAGGTCGGCTCCCTCGGTACCCACAACGCCCTCGGCCTCGCCAAGGCCAAGAAGGCCGCGTTCCTGCTCGCCAGCACCTCCGAGGTCTACGGAGACCCCCTCCAGCACCCGCAGAGCGAGAGCTACTGGGGCAACGTCAACCCCGTCGGCCCCCGAGGCGTCTACGACGAGGCCAAGCGCTTCGCCGAGGCGATCGTGATGGCCTATCACCGCGTCCACAAACTCGACACCAAGATCGCCCGGATCTTCAACTGCTTCGGGCCGCGGATGCGCCTTGATGACGGTCGTGCGTTGCCGAACTTCTTCGCGCAGACCTTTCGCGGAGAGGACCTCACCGTCTACGGCGACGGGTCCCAGACGCGGAGCTTCTGCTTCGTCTCCGACCTCGTCGAGGGCCTCCTTCGACTCCTCCAGTCGGGCTATCACGAGCCCGTCAACCTCGGAAACGACGAGGAAATCCCCCTCCTCCAGATGGCCAGGGAGGTCCTCGAGGTCACCGGCTCGAAGGTCAAGCTCGTCTACCACCCGCTCCCCCAGGACGACCCCAAGGTCCGCAGGCCCGACCTGACGCTCGCACGCCGCATCCTCGGCTGGTCTCCGACCGTCTCGCGGATGGAGGGGTTGAGGAAGACGTACGAGTACTACAAGTCCGTCGCTGCGCGCCCTCCCGGGCGCGACTCCGCCGGGGGGGCAAAGTGAAGCTCCTGGTCACCGGAGGCGCGGGGTTCGTCGGGAGCGTCACCTCGTGGCGCCTCCGCGAGGCCGGGCACGAGGTCACCCTCTTCGACAACCTCTACCGCGGCTACCGCGAGCAGGCGAAGTCGTTCCCGCTCCTCGAGGGGGACGTCCGCGACCGCGCCGCCGTCCTCGCCGCCCTCACGAAGACCCGCGCCGAGGCCGTCCTCCACTTCGCCGGGCTCGCGCTCGTGCCGGAGTCGATGGCGTCTCCCGGCGAGTACTACGACGTCAACGTCGCCGGCGGCCTCGCCCTCCTCTCCGCGTGCAAGGAGGCCGGCGTCCGCGGCATCGTCTTCTCCTCCACGTGCGCGTCGTACGGCATCCCCAAGCAGGTCCCCATCGACGAGGACCAGCTCCAGGCCCCGATCAGCCCCTACGGGCGATCGAAGCTCTCGTTCGAGTGGGCCCTCCGTGACGCCACGGCCGCCGGCCCGCAAGCGGGCGCCCCCCTCGGCGCCGTCGCGTTGCGCTACTTCAACGCGAGCGGGGCGGCCCCCGAGATCGGTCTGGGAGAGGACCACCGCCCCGAGACGCACCTCGTCCCGATCTGCCTCCTCGCCGCGCTCGGGAAGATGCCGTGCATCGACGTCCTCGGCGAGGATTACCCCACCCCCGACGGGACCTGCGTGCGGGACTACGTCCACGTCGTCGACCTCGCCGACGCCCACGTGCGGGCCCTCTCCCGGCTGGACCCGGGCTCGTACCACGCGTACAATCTCGGCACGGGAACGGGGACGAGCGTCCGCCAGGTGATCGACACCGTGCGCCGCGTGACGGGGAGGCCCGTGCCGACGAGGTCGGCCCCGCGCAGGCCCGGCGACCCGCCGGTCCTCGTGGCGTCGAACGCGCGCGCGGCCGCCGAGCTGGGGTGGAGCCCCACGCGGAGCGGGATCGACCAGGTCGTCGAGGCGGCCTGGAAGTGGCGCAGGGAGCATCCGGAAGGGTATCGGGCGTAGCCCGGGAGGTACCATGGCTCGCCAGGAGCTCTTTGGCGAGATCGCCATCCGACTGGGGTTCGTGAATCGGGGGCAGGTCGACCAGGCGCTTGCCACGCAGAAGCGCGCCCAAGGGAGCGATCAGACGCACAAGCTGATCGGCATGCACCTCCTCGACGCGGGCGCGCTCACGAGCGAGCAGCTCATCGAGGTCCTCCGCGAGATGGAGCGGCAGCGCGCGACCGTCCCCACGACGACTGGCAGAGCCAGCTTGCTGGACTGATGCCGATCGACCTCCCCTGCACGGGGTGCCGCCGTCGACTCTCGGTCCGCGACGAGTTCGCCGGCCGCCAGGTCCGCTGCCCCGCCTGCGGGGCGATGGTCCTCGCCGCTCCGCCCGCCCCTCCCCCGTCGGGGCCGCCGCTCCCCGGGTACGCAGGCCCGTTCTTCGCCCCTCCCGACGCCGCGGCCGACAAGGACGAGAGGCGCGCGTGGTCCGCCGTCCTCCTCTCCCCCACCAGGTTCTTTTCTGGGCGCGGGGCGCGCTCCACCGTCGCCCAGGCCGCCAGGGTCGGTCTCCCCTTCCTCCTCCTCGGCGCCGTGGCGAGCTCCGTCCAGTATTGGCTGATGCTCAGCCGGCTGGGTCCCTCCATCGCGGACGCGTGGAAGTCCGCCGGGTTGGGTGAGATGCCCTTGGACCTGAATTCGTCATTCGCCTCCGTACTTCAGAACCAACTCCTGATGGAGGCGGCCGGGCTGGTCCTCTATCCCCTCTCGCTCCATTTCGGCGCCACGCTGGTCGGCGCGAGGGGGTTCCAGAAGACCTGCTCCATCTACTTGTATTCCCTCACCGCGCGGGTCCTGGACCTCATTCCCCTCCCCCTCCCATTTGGTCTGATTTATCTCCTTGTCCTGAACTACCTTGGCATGAGACATGTCCACCGGCTCTCTGAGGGGAGGAGCCTCGTCGCGATCCTCCTCGCCGCGGTGGTTGCCGCGATCGGCCTACTCATCCTCTTCTCCTGCTTCGTCTTACTGCACGGCATCTCGCTGCCTGACATGCGGTAGGGTGAAGTTCGTATCCCCGCCCCCCCTTTTCACGCGATCTTGGGCCTCTCCGGGGCTCATTCGCTTGACTTCGGGCACTTCTCGATTACAATGGCCGCTACTATATGACCCACGCATAGTTCGGGCGAATGTACACACGCATGCACAGTGGCGACGAGACCCGCCCGCCGCGCGGAGGAGCGACCCTGGAGGAACGGATCGACGAACAAGCCGACGTCGAGTCCCTGCGCGACCGGGTACGCTACCTCGAGGCGGTCATCGATCACTCCGCGGACGTCATCATCACGACGGACCGCGACTCCCGCATCGTGGAGTTCAACCGCGGCGCCGAGAGGCTGCTCGGCTGGACGCGCGAGGAGGCGATCGGCAAGCCCGCGACGATGATCTGGCTGGAGCCCGACGAGCGCCACCGCGTGATGTCGGTCGTCCAGCAGAAGGGGAGCGTCGTCGACTACGAGACGCGCATCAAGACGAAGAGCGGGCGCGTGATCGACCTCTCGGTCACGCTGTCGCTCCTGCGGAACGAGGCGGGAGAGGTGATCGGGACGGTCGGGGTCTCGAAAGACATCCGGAAGCGGAAGAAGCTCGAGCGCCAGCTCAAGAAGCTCGCGATTACGGACCACCTGACGGGGCTCTACAACCGGGCCCACTTCAACACGCGCATCACGGCGGAGACGGCCCGCGCCGATCGGCAGCATCGGCCCCTCTCGCTCCTCCTCTTCGACCTCGACGGCTTCAAGGAGTTCAACGACCGCTTCGGCCACATCGGCGGGGACGGGATCCTGCGCCGCGTGGGGCGGATCGTCCTCCGGTCCCTGCGACGGCACGTCGACACGGCCTACCGGTACGGCGGGGACGAGTTCGTCGTCGTCCTCCCCGAAGTGGCGCTCGATCGGGCGACGCCGGTCGGAGTGAGGCTGCTGGAGATGATCGACCAGGGCGTGGGGCCGCTCGTGGGCGCGAGCCTGGGCGTGGCCGAGCTCAGGCACGAGGAGAAGGTCGGCGACTTCGTCAAACGGGCGGACCAGGCGATGTACCGGGCGAAGAGCCAAGGGGGGCGCCGCGTCTCGACATGATGGTGGCCGGGCACCAGCCGAACTACCTCCCGTACCTGGGATTCTTCGACAAGATCGACCGGGCCGACGCCTTCGTCATTGTCGACGACGTCCAGTTTGTGAAGCGGGGGCCGTTCGGATGGATGCACCGGAACCGCGTCCGTACCCCGGAGGGCTGGACGTGGCTCTCGGTCCCGATCAAGACGCACGGGCGGTTCCACCAGACGATCCGCGACGCCGAGATCGACCACGGGCGCGGATGGGAACGGAAGCACGGGAAGTCGATCGAGTGGAACTATCGATCGGCCCCCTTCTTCGCGGAGTACGCCGGGTTCTTCCGTGAGGCGTACGCGAGGCGGTGGGAGCGGCTGGTGGACCTCTCGGTGCACGTGATTCGCGGGATGATGGAGATGTTCGGCGTGCGGAAGCCGGTCCACCTGTCGAGCGAGCTGGGGGCCACGGGCAAGGGGACGGATCTGGTGATCGACCTGTGCCGGAAGACGGGGGCGGACGCGTACCTCTCGGGGGTACACGGCAAGGACTACCTCGACCTGCCGCGCGTCGCGGAGGCGGGGGTCAAGCTCGTGTTCCAGGAGTTCCGTCACCCGGTCTACCCGCAGGCCTTTCCGGGGCCGTTCGTGCCGTTCCTGTCCGCGATCGACCTGCTCATGAACGCGGGGCCGCGGAGCCTGGCGGTCCTGCGCGGCGAAGGGGAATGGGGATACGTCCAGGGGAGCGCCCCCGACGACATGGACGAGGAAGAGGGGCGGGATGATTGAGAACCTCAACCAGCCCCACGTCGGGATGTTCGTGTTCGCGTGGTTCCTCGCGGACCTGCTCGTCCCGGTCCTCATCTGGATTGCGCTTCGGGTCGGGGCGGTGGACCGTCCGCACACGTACAAGACGCACGAGCACCCCGTCGCCTTCCTGGGCGGCGTGGGGATCTTCCTCGCGTTCTCCGTGGCAATCTTCTCGATCCTGCGGTTCGAGTCGTTCGAGGGGAACCGCCCGCTCTTCGGGATCGTCTTCGGCGCGGCGTTCGTCCTGGTCCTGGGTGTCATCGACGACATGAGGCCGATCTGGGCCGTGGCGAAGCTCATCGTCCTGTTCCTGGCGACGTGGCTCCTCGGGCGCTTCGGCGTCGCGGCGACGCTGTTCGAGCAGCCGTTCGCGTGGGCGAACACGGTGCTCACGCTCCTCTGGATTGCCGGCGTGACGAGCGCGATGAACTCGCTCGACAACATGGACGGGGCCGCGGGCGGGGTGACCGTCCTCGCGGCCCTCACGACGTTCGTCATCGCCTGGGAGAACTACTCGGCCCTGCCCGGGGGGGCCGAGAACGCCTACTGGCGGCAGGTCCAACGGTGGGTGAGCTTCGCGTCGATCGCGCACGCGGGGGCGACGCTCGGGTTCCTGCGGTACAACGCCGTCGGGCCCGCGCGGACCTACCTCGGAAACAACGGCGCGTTCCTCACCGGCTTCCTGCTCGCGGCGATCACGATCCTGGGCGCCTGGTCGCAGTCCGACAAGGTCAAGAGCATCATCATCCCGTGCGTCGTCCTCGTCGTCCCCCTCTACGACATCACCCTCTCGACGATCCTGCGCGTGAAGAGCGGGGTCGTGAAGGGGATCGGCGAGGCGATCACGTACTGCGGCCGGGACCATGTCTCACACCGCCTGGCGGCGCTCGGGCTCGGGAAGCGCGGCGCGGTCCTCTTCCTGTACCTTTTCTCGGCGGTGGCGGGCTGCGTCGCGATCTACATCTCCCGTCCCTCGGTGCCGCGGGTCCAGTACCTGCCGGTGACCGGGGCGGGGATCGTGGTGCTCGTGGTTCTCGGCGTGATCCTGGATCGGGCGAAGGTCTACGAGTCGCTGCCCGCGCCGCGGGCGGCGGGGGATGACAAGGGCGGGGCCATCACGGATGGCGCGGTCGTGTAGGAGGAGTCGGCGTTGAGCACACTCGACCCCCTGTTTGCACCGAGGACGGTTGCGGTCCTCGGCGCCTCCTTCGAGCCCTCCGGGCGGGCGTACGCGTACGTGCGGGCGCTCGCCGACAGCGGGTACGGCGGGGAGATCATCCCCGTGCACCCGTCCGACATCGAGGTCTGCGGCCGTCGCTGCACCCCGCAGCTCAAGGACGTGAAGCGGGAGATCGACGTCGTCGTCCTCGCCGTTCCGCCGGCCGACGTCGTCGCCGCGGTGCGCGACGCGGCGGGGGCGAAGGCGAAGGCCGTCGTCCTCACCGACGGCTGCGGCGGGCCGGCCTCCTCGGCCGCGGGGCAGAAGGCCCGCAGGGAGGTCCTCTCCATCGCGCGCACGGCGAAAATGCGCCTCCTCGGCCCCCGCGCGGGCGGCGTGGCCGACCCGCAGATGGGCGTCGGGCTCTGCGCCCTCGGCGGCCTCCCCCGCGAGCGCGGCGGGATCAGCATCGCGGCCCCTGACCCGTCGTACTTCCTGCTCCTCGCCGGCGAGCTCGAGGCTCGCGGCCGCGGGTTCGCCCGCGCCATCGCGTACGGCGAGCAGCTCGACATCGACGTCGCCGACGCGCTCGAGTTCCTCGGGAAGGACTCCCGCACCGAGGCGATCCTCCTCGTCCTCGACGGGCTCCACGACGGACAGCGGTTCCTCGCGATCGCGAGCGAGGTCGCGCTCCAGAAGCCGGTCGCGGCCCTCCACGTCGGGGAGTCGGCGACGCCGGACCTGTATGCGACCGCGTTCCGCCAGAGCGGCCTCTACCCCGCGCAGGAGATCCAGGAGCTGTTCGACATCGGCATCGCGCTCTCCACCTCGCAGCGGAACCTCCCCTCCTCGGAGGCGGTGGGCATCGTCGCCGCCCCCGGCGGCCTCGCGTCGGCGGCGAAGGCGGCCTGCGCCCGCGTCGGACTCACGGTGTCCGAGTGGGAGGGGAAGACGGCGAAGGCGTTCAAGGCGGCGCTGGGCGAGGAGCCCGGATCGCCGCTCGCGCTCCCCACGGGCCTCTCCCCGTCGAAGTACGGCCCGGTCCTCGACGCGGCCTACGTGGACGCGAAGGCCGGCGGGCTGTTCCTGCTCAACGCGGGCGTCGACCTGCCCGAGCTGGCCGAGGCTGCGATCGAGGGGAGGCGCCGCACGGGGAGGTGCGTCGTCGCGATGGTCGCCGGGGCGCCGAACGCGGCCGGGGTCCTCCAGGACGGCGGGATTCCCGTGTTCCCGACCCCCGAGCGGGCCGCGCGTGCGTACGCGGGGCTGCACCGGTGGCGCCGCCTGCTCGAGGTCCAGAAGCGGAAGGGAATCCTCTCGCGGCCGAAGGCCCCCGTGGCCGCCGCGGCCGGCGAAGAGCCGGTCCGCGAGCGCGACATGCGGGAGCCCGAGGTCCTCGACCTGCTCCGTGCGATCGGCGTCCCCGCTGCGGAGGGGGCCGTCATCGAGGCGCTGAAGACGGCGAACCCCGCGTTGCGGAAGATCGGCTTCCCCGCGACCCTCCGCGCCCTGCCGGCCCGCAAGGTCGGCAAGGACGGCGTGAAGGAGCTGACGATCGAGGGGGTGAAGACGCGCAAGGAGCTGGACCGCGCGTTCCTGCACCTGAGGAAGCGGTTCAACAAGTGCCCGGTCTACGTCGGACCCGCCGCGCCGGAGGGGCGCGTCGTCCCGATCGACGTGCGGCGCGACCCCGTGTTCGGACCGGTCGTGGGCGTCGAGGGGCCCTCGGGGCGCCAGAGCCGCGTCTGTCCGCTCGGGAAGACCGAGGCGGAGCTCCTCCTCGCCGAGGCGGGCCTCGCCCCCGATGGGAAGCAGCACGCGGGGCTCGTCGACCTCGTCGTGCGGCTCTGCCAGGCGGCGTGCGACCGGGAGACCGTCGTGGCGATCACGGTGCATCCCCGCATCGCCGGGAACGGGTCGCTCTGGGTCGGCGACGCCGGCGGCGTGTCGCGCGAGCGGTAATTGCCTCGCCAGGGGGGCCGGGGGTATCATCGGGGTCTTCGGACCCGAAGGAGACCCCCATGCGCAGCGCCGCCCTCTGGCTCGTCCTCGCCCTCCCCGTCCTTGCGCTCGACGTGCGCGTCCTCGACATGAACGAGGAGGTCACGACGGGGACCGCCATCGCCGTCGAGGGGGATGACCTCGTCGTCACCCTCGCCAACGGAGAGCAGAAGTCGATCCCGTGCGACACCGTCGTCGAGATCACATTTCCTGCGAACGACGCGGCCCCCGCCGGGAATCCCCAGGTCGAGGTCGTCCTCACGAACGGAGACGTCATCCGCGGGGAGGTCGCCGGCGGAAACACCGAGAACATCGTCATCGCGGCCGGCGAGATGGGACGCATGGAGCTCCCGCTCACCAACGTCTCCCGCGTCCTCGTCCTGATCGACAACAACAAGGAGAAGGTCCCGTCGGACGCCTCCGCCGAGGAGATGGACAGAATCTACCTCAAGAACCAGGACACCAACGTCGGCTTTCCGTCGTCCGAGGGGGAGGCCATCACCGCTGAGGGAATTCGCTTCACGGGCCGCGGGGACACCGAGGTCACCTACGAGTGGAAGGACATCGCGGGCTGGTACATGGGGAGCTCGCTTCCGGTGGTGATGCCCGAGAATCTCCTCGCCACCGCCGTCTGCTCCGGCGGGACGAGGCTGACGGGGACGCTGACCTCCATGACCGGCACGACGCTCCATCTCGATCACGTCATCGTCAAGGACGTCCCCGTTCCGGTCGCCGCCGTGCGCGCCATCTACTTCGTCCACGGCCGCGTGGCGTACCTGTCCGACCTTCCGACCTCAGCCGTCCGTGAGCGGCCGTTCATCTACGATCCCGAGCGACCCGAGAACAGCCCGTTCCCCTTCCGTCGGGACGGCGCCGTCGTCCAGGGCGGCCCCCTCACGATCAAGACGCGCGAGTTCCGGAAGGGGCTCGGCGTGCACTCCTACAGCGCCCTCGAGTTCAAGCCCGCGGGTGCGTACAGCAGGTTCTGTGCCTCCGTCGGGCTCGACAAGGAGGCCGTCGGTGCGGACGGCGGCGGCGGATCGGTCGTCTTTCAGGTGCTCCAGGGGACGATCGACCAGCTCGACCCCGAGTTGCGCCTGTACACCCCCCACGTGACCGACTGGAAGGACCTCTGCACCGGCCTGGCGAAGTCGAAGCGGTTCTCGGGGCTGTTTGACGAGGGTGCGCAGAAGGTGATCGCCGAGCTCGCTGCGGGCGAGGAGGCGACCGACGCGCGCAAGGTCGCCGTCCGGAACGCCGTGAACGTCGCCCTCGCGAAGGCCGACCTCTGGGACGAGGACGCCTTCCCGGAGGACTCGCTCCCCGCCGACGCGAAGGCGATCCTCGCGAAGGACGCCGCGGCGAGGACGCCGCGCGAAGTCGACCGGCTGAACCGCCGCTGCCTCGAGGCGGCCGCGGGCGGCGCGATCGCGCACGTACCGGCGCCGCCGAATGTCCTCTACGACAGCGGCCTGATGCGCTTCGGCGAGGACGCGAAGGACGTCTCCGTCTCGCTGGAGGGCGTCGACACGCTCGTCCTCGTCGTGCGCTGCGGCCTCGAGGGCGACATCTTCGACGGCGAGACGCTCGACCGCGCGGACTGGGGCGGCGCCAGGTTCATCCGGTAGCGGTGCGCCGGCGACTCCTCCTGCTGGCGATGAGCGGGGTTCGGGTCCGTGACCAGGAGCTCCTGCGCCTCGGCATGACCCTCCCCGGGTTCGTGGAGCGCAGCCGCGTCATCGCCTCGCTCCCCAGCCTCGGCCTGCTCACGATCGCCGGCTGCACCCCCGCGAACTGGGATGTCGTCTATCGCGAGGTGGACGAAGCGCCGGTGGTCGAAGATGGGTACGACCTCGTCGCCATCTCCTCGCTCTCGGCCCGCGTCCTCGAGGCGTACGACCTGGCCGACCGGCTGCGCGCCGGGGGGACGAAGGTGGTTCTCGGCGGGCTGCACGTCTCGGCCCTTCCCCAGGAGGCCATGGCCCACGCCGACGCGGTCGTCCAGGGCGAGGGGGAGGCGGTCTGGCCAGCACTGCTGTGCGACCTGGAAGAGGGGCGCCTGCGCCCCCTCTACTCCTCCTTCGACCCGTCGGCCCGCGCCTTTCGCATGGAGGACGCGCCGGTCCCCAGATACGACCTGCTCGACCCGTCCAAGTACAACCGCCTCCCGCTCCAGACGACGCGGGGGTGTCCGCTCGACTGTTCCTTCTGCGCGGCCTCGCGCCTCATCAGCCCGTACCGGCGGAAGCCGATCGAGCAGGTCCGCCGCGAGCTGGAGGCGATCCTCGCCATCTGGCCACGTCCGTTCCTCGAGCTGGCAGACGACAACACCTTCGTGGACAAGCGCTGGGGGAGGGAGCTGGCGCGTGTCCTCTCTGAGTACCCCATCCGCTGGTTCACGGAGACCGACCTCTCCGTCGCGGACGACGAGGAACTGCTCGACCTCCTCGCGGGGTCGGGTTGCGCGCAGCTCCTGATCGGCCTGGAGTCGGCCCGTCGCGAGGCCCTGCGGGGCGTGGACGGGCGCGACTGGAAGCACTCGCACTGGGAAGAGTACGCGGAGAGGATCCGTCGCATCCAGTCGCGCGGGATCTCCGTGAACGGGTGCTTTGTCCTCGGCTTCGACGGAGACGACGTCGGGGTCTTCGACCGGACGCTTGATTTCGTGCGGGAGATCGGCCTCGCCGAGGTGCAGATCACGGTCCTGACGCCCTTCCCGGGAACGGCGCTGCACGAGCAGTTGGAGCGCGAGGGACGCCTGCTCTCGCCGGTGTACTGGGACCGGTGCACGCTCTTCGACGTGACCTTTCGGCCCGCGGGCATGGGCGTCGACGAGCTGGAGAAGGGGTTCCGCGGCCTCATGGTCGATCTGTACGGAGCCGAGGAGGCGGGCCGGCGCAAGCGGCTGTTTCGCGCGTGCGTCCGGGCCGCGCGGAGGAGGTGAGCATGGGCGACCGGATGCCTGCGTTCCGGACGATGCTGCGGGTCCTGACGTTCCGTGCGACGCGCGACGAACTGGCCGCGCTGGACTGGGGGCACCTTCGGCTGGGCCTGCTCGTCACCTGGCTCGCGGGGGTGGGCAGGTACTGGGATGACCCGCGCGCGCACGTCCTGCAGCACACAGGGTTGGGGTCGGTCATCTACGTGTTCGTCCTGTCCGCGTTCCTCTGGCTCCTGATCATGCCGCTCGGGCCCCGCAACTGGTCATACAGGCGGCTCCTGACCTACGTGACGCTCACGGCGGCCCCTGCGCTCCTGTACGCGACCCCCGTGGAGATGTACTTCGACCTCAACACCTCGCGCGGGATCAACTGCTGGTTCCTGTTGGTGGTGGCCACCTGGAGGGTCGTCCTGTTGGTGGTCTACCTCGAGCGGTCGGCGGAGCTGGCGGGCGGGACGGTCCTCGTTGCAGCGGCGCTGCCGATCATGGGGATCGTGGCGTCGCTGGTGGGCCTGAACCTGGAGCACGCCGTCTTCGACATCATGGGGGGACTGCGGGGGACCTCGCACGACGCGGCGTACACGCTCCTCATCGTGACGACGTTCCTGTCGGTCTGGGGCGTGATTCCGATGCTGATCGCCTACGGAGTGCTGATCTCGCGGGCGAGGAAGAGGGCCGCGGGGTAGTCGGGAGGAGAGTGGACCCGCGGGTGTCCTCGACCCACCGTCGGTCCTCGATGAGAGGCTCGTCGTCGAACTCCCGGGCTTCACGGTCGTCCTCTCCGCGGATACAATGCCCGCGGCTGGCAACGCTGTGGAGGCGGGCGAGCATGGCACCGGACTTCGCGACCAGGTACGCCGCGCTCGGACGCGCTGACGAAGAGGAGGCGGCCGCGTCACTCGCCGAGCGGTCCCTGGACGAGTCCCTGCAGCACTTCTTCGACGAGGTGCTGTCGATGCACGAGTTCCTCCTCTCGTTTCGCCTGCAGGATGGGTCCACCCCACCCTGGCCGGCGCCGACAAGCGACCCCATCTCGATCGCCGTGCTCGCCCGCGAGGCGCGCTGAGCATGCCCGCCCCAGGACTCCGCGACACCTTCGCTGATCCCGACGATGCCGCAGCGGCCGGGGTGGACTTCGCCGTGGCCGCGATGGTCGACGCAGAACAGGAGTGGTCGATCCGGTCTCCACCTGACCCCCCAATCCCGAGGCGCTTGCGCAAGAGTCGATCGCATCCCGGAATTGCCGTTGCAATCGGTTCCGGCCTGCTCGACAATGGATCCGCATGATCAACGAGGAGCTGGAACAGGCCGTCTCCGATCTGAGGCGCGACCCCGGGCGGACCGTCAGGGCGCGCGTCGACGGAATCGAGGTTGAACTCAGGGTCGTCGGATCGACCAGGCCGCCCCGACATCTGGGGGACTTCCTCGCCTCGCTCGGGCCCTGGGAGGGGGAGACCTGCGAGGAGCTCCTGCGACGACTCCGAGACGCGCGTGAGGCCGGAGGGAGTTCCGCGCCGCCGGAGCTATGAGGTACGTCCTCGACACGAACATCGTCGTCGCCGCGCTGAACGGGCACCCCGAGGTCACGCGCCGCCTCAACTCCCTCTCAACCACGGATGAAGCTGTCCTCCCCGCCATCGTCCTCGCGGAACTGCGCTACGGCGCACAGACATCTCGACGAGTCGCGGAGAACATGGCGCGGATTGAGCGTCTCCTGCTCGCCGTCACCTTCGCCCCGGTCGACCGTCCCGTCGCCGAGCGGTTCGGCGACATGAAGGCGGCCCTCCGCCAGCGAGGCGTCACCAAGTCCGACGCCGATCTCCTCGTCGCGGCCACTGCAATGGAGTTGTCGGCCACCCTCGTCTCCCACGATCAGGCCCTTCTCGACGGCTCCCTCACGAACCTGATCGCCGAGGATTGGCTCGCCTGACCGCGCCACTCCGGCTGCGCAAGGACGTCGAGGCCGTCGCACGGCGAGCACGCCGTGCCATCGGAACACCGCGTCCGGCTGCGCCGCACGGCATGTGTTCTTCTTGCAGCACTTCGGCTTGGCGCGGGGCCGGGGCGGCGCGTAGAATGCCCCCCCGATGATTCACCTCACGAGACCGTGCTCGATGGCAAGCCGACTGCTCCTCGCGGCCCTCTTCGCCGTCACGTGCGCGACGGCCCGCGCGGACCTCGACGACGCCGCGGAGGCCGAGGACCGGGCCCTCGAAGCGGAGGCCGAGGGCGACGTCGTCGCGGCCGCGACGGCCTGGAAGGAGGCCCTCGCGGCCTCCGTCGAAGACGACGACCCCGAATCGGCCGAGTGGGCCAGCTACGTCCTCGACCGCTACACTGACGCCGCGCTCCAGGCAGGTCGCCTCGCCGAGGCCGCCGAAGTCCTGGCCGCCCTCGACCTCGACGCTTGGCCGCTCGTCGCCGCGCGACGCGATTGGAACCTCGCCACGATCCTGCTGCGCCTCGGGCGGACCCAGGACGCGTGGACCCGCGCCGAGGCGCTCGGGTTCCTCACCGACTGGCTCGTCTGCGGCCCGTTCGACAACCAGGAGGGCCAGGGGCTCTCGCGCGAGGACGGCCCTGAGGGCGAGTTCGCCCCCGCCGCCACCTTCCGCGGAAAGGTCCGCGACGTCGGCTGGCGCCCGATCCCCGCCCTGCCCTGCCTCGGTACCGTCGACCTTGACGCCCTCTTTCGCCCGAACGACCAGGCCTGCGCGTACGCGACGACGTGGATCCGCGTCGAGGCCCCCGTCCAGGCCGTCGCGCGGGTCTCCTCCGACGAGGGGTTCCGCCTGTGGCTCGATGGGAGGCTCGTCGCCGAGCGCGACGTGCGCCGAGACGCCTCGCTCGATCAGGACGTCGTACCCCTGCCCCTCGGAGCCGGGTGGCACCGCCTCGTCATGAAGGTCGGCGACCTCTCGGGGAGCTGGGGGTTCCGCCTGCGCCTCACCGACCGCGAGGGTCGCGCACTCCGCCTCGCCGAGGTCCGCACGTCGCCCCCCGAGGGGGAGATGGCGGCCGCCATCGGCTGGTCGGGCCACCCGCCCTCCGAGGACCTCGCGCGGCTCCGCGCGCGCGCCTCCACGGGCAAGGCGACCGCGCGAGAGCGGTATCACCTGGCCTGCCTGATCTCCGCGAGGCGCCTGCAGCCCCGCGACCGGCGGGACGACCGCGAGCAGTACCGCGCGGCCGCCGAGAAGGACGACGAAAATTCCCACTACAGCTTCTCCTACGCCCTCTCCTTCCGCGAGAGCACCTCGATGGCGGCGGAGCAGGAGGAGAACGAGGTCCGCACGCGGCTCGTGGAGCTCCTGGCCGCCCACCCGGAGTACGACCCCGCGACGCTCGAGCTGGCGCGGATCGAGGCGAAGACGCTGGCCCGGGGCCGGAGGGCCACCGACCTCGTCCGCGAGGTCCTCGCGCGGCACCCGCGGAACCTCGTCGCCCGCGTCCTCGAGATCGACCTCCTCGCCGCGCGCGGCCTCGCGCCGCTCGCTCGCCGCCTCGTGGACAAGCTGGCCCAGGACTTCCCCGACCAGACGGCGGCGCTCGCCCGGCAGACGGAGGTCCTCCTCGGCGAGGGGCGCGTCGCCGACGCGCGCGTCGTTGTCGAGCGCGCCCTCGCGATCGACCCCATGGACGACAACCTGCGGAACGCCTGGATGCGCTGCCTCCGCGCCCAGGGAGACCTCGCCGGCCTGGCCAGGGTTTGCCAGCAGTCCGTCGACGCCGTCCCCCTCTCCGTCGACGCGCGGAGCGTGAAGGTCGGCGCCCTCGAGGCGGCAGGGAAATACGAGGAGGCGATCACGGAGTGCGACCTCGCGCTCCGGATCGCCCCGGAGGCATCGGCCCTCCACGAGACGCGCGCGCGGCTCCTCGACCGCCTGGGGCGCCGCGAGGAGGCCCTCGCCGGCTGGAAGCGCGCCCTCGAGGCCGATCCGAACGACGCGAGGCTCCGCCGCTTCCTCGAGCACCTCTCCGCGGAGCAGGAGTCGTACGAGGCGCGCTACCGGGTGACGTTCGAGGAGGCCCTCGCCGACGGCAAGGCCGCGCCGAAGGACCCCGCCGCGCACGCGAGGTACCTCCTCGACGAGCTCGTCGTGCGCCTCCATCCCGACGGCACCAAGGGGCAGTACACGCACTGGATCGTCGAGATCCTCGACGAGAAGTCGATCCGCGAGTTCGACGTGATGGGCCTGCCTGCGAACCCCGGGGAGGAGACGCTCAAGGTCCTCACGGCGCGCGTCGTCCACCCGGACGGGCGCGTTGACGAGGCGCGCGTCCCGTCCGAGTTCGGGGCGAGCATCGACTTCCCGCCGCTCGCGGTGGGCGACGTGGTCGACCTGGAGTACCGCCAGGAGGAGCTGCGTCAGGGGTTCTTCGGCGACTACTTCGGGATCCGCTTCTTCTTCGCCGCGGAGTATCCGCTCGTCCGCTCGCGCATGGTCCTCCTGGCGCCTGCGACGCGGAAGCTGCACCTCCACGCGCGAAATGGCGGGCCGGAGCCGACGATCGCCGAGGGAAGGACGCCGCACGAGACGGCCTATGTCTGGGAGGCCCGGAACGCGGCGAGGGTCCAGGCGGAGCCGGGGATGCCCGGCCTCTCCGAGGTCGTCCCGGCCGCCTATGTGGCGAGCTTCCCGGGGTGGAAGGAGTTCGGCGCCTGGTACTGGAGCATGGTCAAGGGGCAGTGGGACGTCGACGAGGAAGTCCGCGCGAAGGTCCGCGAGCTGACGAAGGGGATCGAGGACCCGGTCGCCCAGGTCCGCGCCGTCTACAACTTCGTCTCGCAGAAGGTCCCCTACCAGGCCTGGGAGTTCGGCGTGCACGGCTTCCAGCCGTACCGCGCGAGCCAGATCCTGCGCAGGGGCTTCGGCGACTGCAAGGACAAGGCCACGCTGATCTGCGTGATGCTCGGAGAGCTCGGGATCAAGGCGCGGCCCGTGATCATCCACGCCGACGCGCCACACGGCCGCGACGACCTCGCGAGCCCGATGATGGAGCACTTCAACCACTGCATCGCGCTCGTCACGCTCCCCGACGGGAAGGAGCTGTGGCTCGACGGGACCGCCACGATGCACCCGATGGACACGCTCCCCGAGATGGATCGCGGGGCGACGGTCCTCGTCGTGGAGGAGGACGGCGGGCGGATCGCCGAGGTTCCCTGGGGGGCCGCCGAGGAGAGCCGCAGGACGGTGCGGGCGCGCGTGTCGATCTCCGCGGACGGATCCGCCCAGGCGGTGGTCACGGTGAAGCCGATCGGCCTCGAGGGGGCCCTGGACCGCGCGATCTACTCCGCGGAGAACCGGCGGACCGAGGCAATCGAGCAGGAGTGGGGCCGCCGCTTCGGGGCGTGCCGCGTCGTCGACGAGGAGTTCTCCGACCTCGAGGACGTCGACGTGCCCGTGGAGTACAGGTACCGCGTCGAGATCCCCTCGTATACGCGCAAGCGGGGCGAGGGGGCGTCGTTCCCCGCCTCGCCCTTCGCGCTCTCGCTCTCCAAGGACTGCCCGCTCCTCGCGAGGACGCACGACCTCCTCCTCTCGGCGCCGACGTCGTCGGAGCTGGAGGTCCGCTACGCGCTGCCCGAGGGGATGAAGCCGGCCTCGCTTCCCACTCCGCTCGAGATCGACACCCCAGTCGCGAGCGCGAGGGCCTCGTACGAGGTCGAAGGGAACGACCTCGTCCTCCGTCGCGGCGTCTCGGTGAAGGCGCCGCGCGTCGCGCCGGCCGAATACGCTGCCTATCGCGGCCTGTGCCAGGACCTCGATCGTTGGGAGGACCAGGAGGTCGTCCTCGAGCGCATGGAGAAGTGAGATGACCCGCCGCACCGCCCACTGGCTTCCGTTCGCGATCCTGGTCCTCGCCGCGCGGCTCGCCGCCGAGGGGGCGGACCACGTCGAGCTGTGGCACGAGTACTTCATCAACGGCCAGAAGGTCGGGTGGTCACACACGGCGATCGAGAGGGCAGAGTACGAGGGGCGGCCGGCCTGGTGGACGAAGTCGCAGCAGGAGCTCCGGATCAAGGCGCGCGGCGTGACGTCGGTGACGCGGACGGAGGAGGAGGCGTACGCCACGCTCGAGTTCGTCCCCCTGTTCTCCAAGTCGCGCCGCGAGGAGGGCGAACAGGTCTCGGAGGAGGAGGTCGTCGTCCAGGGCGGCAAGGTTCGCATCCGGAAGAAGGTGAACGACAACGTCGAGGAGAAGGAGCTCGACCTCGAGGGGAAGGCGATCCACGACCAGAGCGGGCAGTACTACGCATCGCTCCGCCTGGAGGCAGGAAAGCCCGTCGCGGACCACTCGATCGAGACGCGCGAGATGGCGATCTCGGACGTGGCGATCCTCCTGGAGGAGAGGGAGACGCTCGCCCTCGCCGGGTCGGAGCACGACGCGATGAGGCTGCGGATCGAGAACTCCCTCTTCAAGAACTTTCCGATGTCGCTCTGGGTCCGCGACGACGGGTTCGTCGTGCAGATGAAGGCCGGGCCGCTCTCGATGAAGCTGACCACGGAGGCGGAGGCCAAGGGATACGGGGAGATCCAGGAGCTGGCGAACATGATGCCGGTGAAGCCTGTGCTCCTCTTCCCCGGCCGCTTCCAGGAGGTGACCCTGTCGATCCGCCTCGAGGGGGGCGACACGCAGGACCTCATTCCGGAGGGGCCCTACCATCTCGTCACGGCCACGGCGGACACGCTCTCGGTGACGCTCCTCGCGCAGCCGGCGCCGCCGGGGCCCTCGGTCCAGCGGCCCGTCACGGAGCCCTCGTTGGCGGATTTCCTGAGGTCGACCCCCCGCTGCTCGGGGGACGACCCGCTGATCCGGGAGAAGGCGCAGGAGATCGTCGGGGAGGAGAAGGACGCGCTGCTGGCCGTCGCGAAGATCGTCCACTGGGTCTATCGCTCGCTCAAGAAGGAATCGAGCATCGTCGGGGCGAAGACGGCGAAGGAGACGCTCGTGGAGGGCTCGGGCGACTGCACCGAGCACGCCGTGCTCGTCGCGGCGCTCTGTCGCGCGTTGGGGATTCCTGCGCGGTCGGCGACGGGGCTCATGTGGATCGGCAAGGAGGCCGGGTACCACCAGTGGACGGAGGTGTGGGTCGGGATGTGGCTGCCCGTGGACGCCACGCTCGACGCGATTGGCACGCCGCCCGCCTATCTCCACTTCGGGTACGCGGACGAGGGGGCCCTGTCGGGGGAGACGACCTCGCGGATGATGCGGTTCTTCGGCCGCGCGAAGGTCTCCGTCGCCTCGGTGCGCGGCGCGGACGGGGTGCGGGTCCTTTCGGAGAAGGACGATCTCGTCGAGGTCGCCGCCGACCGCGTGGAGCACTTTGGCTGGGGAATTTCGTATCCGCGGCCTGACGGCTGGGACCACAAGCTCCTCACGGACTCGGACGCCGCGGTGTTCCAGAGGGATCGGTCGGTGATGCAGATTCGCCCCCTCCTCGGCGCCGCCCCGCTCTCGATGGAGGGCGCGGTGGAGTTGCAGGGGACGCTGACGGGCGTCCTTTCCGACCTGAAGGTCCTCTCGGCGGATCTGGCCGAAGACGGCGGGAGGCGGACGTACCGGAGCGAGCTCACGGGGAGGACGCAGGGCGTCACGATGCGCTACCGGCTGGCGCTCCTCCAGGAGGGCGGGCGCACGTTTCTCGCCCTCTTCTCCGCCAAGGACACGCCGTCGTTCGCGGACGACGCCAAGGCGTTCGAGGATTTCCTGTCGCAGTTGAGGTTCCCGTAGCCCGATGCCAATCCTCCTCGTCCTGATCCTGGCACTCGCGGCGTGCGCCGAGGACGACCTCGACCGCAAGGTCCTGGAGTCCGAGGCGTGGCGGCGCGGCGATTACGTCGGCCTCTTCGACGAGTGGCTCGATCTGGCGGCGGCCCATCCCGAGTCGCAGCAGGTCGAGGTCATCCTCCGCGCCTGGAAGAACGTCGAGGTCTTCGTCCCCGACCCCACGGCGTACCTGCCGCGCCTCCGGGCGCTCGAAGGCGCCCTCTCCGGCCCGAACGCCTTCCACCTGCGCCGCAACGTCGCGCGCCTGCTCGATGAGGCCGGCGACCACGCCGCTGCGCGCGAACTCCGCGGCAAGGACGGCGACCTGGCGCACTGGCAGATCGCCGGCCCCTTCGGCCGCACGGGCACGGCCTCCTTCGAGACGGCGTTTCCGCCCGAACGCGGCGGCGAGGCCGCGTGGCAGCCGTATCCCGGCACCGTCCCCGTGGTCCCCTCCCGCTACCTTCGTCCCCTGGAGGGCGCGGCCTACGCGCTTTGCCAGGTCCGCACCGACGCGGACACGGATGCCTTCCTCTGGATCGAGTGCGGCGGCCCCCTCCGCGCCTGGTGGAACGGCGGCCTCCTCCCCGACATCGACCGCTTCCGCGCCTGCTTGCCCCGCACGCTCGTTGCACCGATCCGCCTCTCCGCCGGCTGGAACCGCGTCGTCGTGAAGTCCCTCCTCAACGAGGAGGGCTTCCGCGTCCGCATCCTGGACGCCCGCGGCGAGCCGCTGGGACTCGCCGAAGAGGAGCGAACCGAGATCCACCCCTTCGGACCGCCCGTCCGCGACGCGGCGTGGTCCACCTGGGGCGCTCTGGCCGCGTACGAAGGCGCGAATCCCGAGACCGGCTGGGCCGCGAGCATGCGCGCCTTCCTCCTCGCCGAGGAAGAGGTCCCCGATCGCGCCCTCGCCGCCGGACAACGCTCGGTCGAACTGCTCCCGAAGTCGGCCCACGTCGCCTGCCTCCTCGGCGAGCTGTACGACACGGCGGAGCACATCCCCGAGAGCGAGCGGCGCAACCGCGCGAAGGACTGGTACGACAAGGCGCTCGCGATCGACCCGTCGTTCGTCCCCGCGCTCGAGGACCTGGCGCTCTACTACAAGCGCGACCACCACGCCGACAAGGCCCTCGACGCCCTGAGGCGAGCCGCCGAGCTCAATCCGACGCACTTCGCCGGGCCCCTGCTGTCCTCGCAGATCCTCCAGGACGAGGGATGGGGGGGCGAGTCCCGCCATGCCCTCGAGGAGCTGGAGCGCCGCGCACCCGGGGCGGTCACGGCCGCGGAGGGGCTCGCGATGGAGTCGGTCATGCTCGGGAACTACCCCCAGGCGAGGGAGCGGTTCCAGGCGCTCGCGACAAGGTCGGCCTCCGCGCGGCGGCAACTCGCGGCGCTGGCGAAGGCGACCGGCGACCTGGAGGCGGCGATCGCCGCGGAGCGGGCCGAGGTCGAGCAGGACCCCTCCGACCCGGTGGCGCACGCCGCCCTCGCGGAGGTGCTCGCCGATGCCGGGAAGGTCGACGAGGCGATCGAGGCGTATCGTCGGGCCTGGACGCTGGTCCCTGGGGAGGCGTCCTATCCGAGGCGGATGGGCAACCTCCTCCTCCGCGTCGGGCGCGACGAGGAGGGGATGGCATTGCTCGATCAGGCGCTCACCGTCGATCCCTCCGACGGCCCGGCGCTCGCCATCCTCGCGGAGCTGCGTGGCGAGTCGGAGGAGCCACCAGAGGTGTACCGCCTGGACGTGGCCGACGCGATGCGCAACGCCCCGCGCCCGGTCGGCGCCCCCGTCGATCACCTCTTCCGCCAGGTTGTGGTCCGCCTCCGCGCGGACGGGTCCGCGACGGTCTGGACGCACCAGGCGATCCGCCTCAATACGCAGGAGGCGGTCGAGGGGGGCGGCGCGGTGGGCCTGGAGGGAGCCGTGCTCGAGGCGCGGAACCTCCGCCCCGACGGGAAGGTCTTCTCGCCGAGCCAGATTGGCGAGGGAGGCGCGCTGACGATGCCGGGGCTCGTCCCCGGCTCGGTGGTCGAGACGCGATTTCGCCGCGAGGTCCCCCCGTCGCCGGAGGGCCAGTCGCTTTCGCTCTTCTTCCACGACCACGAGCGGAACGGCCCCGTGCGGTACGTCCGCTTCGTCGTGGAGTGGCCCGAGTCGCTCGGGCTCGTCGTCCGGGAGCGCCACTTCGATCGCTGCCCGGTCGTCCGTCGGGTCGACACAAAGGCGCCAAAGGGGTGGAGGGCGGCCGTCTGGGAGGCGGAAGGGCTGCCGATGCTCGAGCGGCAGTCGAAGTCGCCGCCGGACCAGGACCTCCTGCCGTACGTGATCATCGCGGAGCGGCGGACGTGGGCGGAGGTCGTGGAGACGATGCGGGAGTCGCTGCTCGGCCAGGCGCGCGTGACCGAGGAAATCCGTAGGATCGCCGTGCCGATGTTGAAAAAGAGCGCCGGGGAGCGCCAGACGGCCGAGGCCGCCTACCGCTTCGCGCAGAACTGGGTAAAGGACACGGAGTCGTTCGGAGACGCCCAGTCGATCCTTTCCACGCGGTCCGGGTCGATCCTGACGCTGACGGCCGCGGTCCTGGATGCGATGGGCGTGCCGTACGACTGGGTGGCCGTGCGGCCGCGCGAGGACCTCGTCGGGGAGGCGATCTGGGACGTCCCGCGGTCCGACGTCTTCTCGTCGGGGCGGGTCTCCCCGCTCCTCCGCGTGCCGCTTCCGGGAGACGCGTTGTGGCTCTCGGGCGACGCGAGGCTCCTGGGACCCGGGCAGGTCTCGGAGCTGGCCCAGGGAGGCGACGGCCTGATCCTCGACCCGCGCCAGCCGCGGTTCGTGACGATTCCGTCGGCGCCGCCGTCGGCCTCGGGGAACTCGGTCCGGCTCGAAGGGGACCTTTCCGAGGACGGGACGCTCGTCGGCAGGGTTCGCCTCGATCTGCGCGGCGTGGCGGCGGCGGGGTACAAGGATCGCCTCCTGGGCGTCGAGGGGCCGCAGAGGAAGATGATCTTCCAGACGCTGCTGGCGAACTTCTTCCTCGGCTTTCAGCTCGAGAAGATGGAGCTGCCCGGCCTCGACGCGGCGGGGACGCCGCTCTCGGTCGATGCGACGTTCCGGACGCCCTCGTTCGCACGAGTGCGGGGCGGGCGAATGGAGGTCCCCGCGCCCGCGCCTCCGTCGAGGCTCAGGAGCAGCTTCTGCCGCGAGCGCGAGCGGACGGTGCCGCTCAGGATCGCCGCGTGGGAGGTCTCAAGCACGGAGGCGGTGATCCGCATCCCCGCGGGATGGCGGGTCGGGAAGCTGCCCGAGGACGTGCTGCTGCAGGGGGACATCGGGCGGCTGGCGGTGACGTGGCGGCTCGAAGGGGACGCGGTGCGGGTGCGGCACGAGGTCGAGATCAGGCCGCAGGTGCTGGCGCCGGATCGCTACCCTGAACTGGTGAAGTTCTGCCAGGACGGAGACGCGGCGGAAGAGGCGCAGATGGAGATTGTGAAGTAGGGGCCTGAGCGTGCTTGGAGAGGCGTGCATGAGGTTCGCGGCGACGATATCTGATATCTGACATCTGATATCTGACATCAGATATGCCCGGGATCCCCATGTGGAGAGCTCGCCATATCAGATGTCAGATATCAGATATCGTGACCCTTCCGTTCGATGAGCCTCTCGTCACCGAGTCGCTTCGATGCCGTCCCCGACCGACATCAAGGTTCTCTCCGACCTCTCGATCCTGGTCCGCGGCGCGGGCCGCGCCGGGACCGCGATCGCGCGTCGCCTCGTCGGCGCCGGGATCCCCCGCGTCGCCCTGACCGAGCTCCCCTCTCCGCGCACCCCGTTCCTCAAGACGACCTTCGCCGGCGCCCTCGTTCAAGGCGAAATCGAGGTGGATGGCCTCCGCGCCAGGAAGGCCGAGTTCCACTTCGAGTTCGTCAACATCTGGGCGGACGGGATGGTCCCCGTCTTCGCCGACCCCGCGGCGGACGTGAAGGGACGGCTCATGCCGATCGTCCTCGTCGACGCGGCAGGCGCACCGCACGAGACGCGGCCCGACCCGCTCGACGCCCCGATGGTCGTCGGGATCGGGCCCGGGTTCGCCCCGACCGATGTCCATGCCCGGGTCGTCGTCGGCGGCCCGGGGAACGGAAGGCTCGTCTTCCCGGGGCGGCCCGAGTGGATGATCGAGGACCGTCCGCAGGAGCTGCCGACGACGGAGGAGCCCGGCGTGCCGCCCTGGGCGCGCGGTGTGGCGGGAGCGGTGCTCGAGGCCGTCGTCGCCCTCTTCAACCTGAACTTCTCGTACAAGGGGTACCCGCGCCGCCTCGGGGTCGTGATTTGAGCGGCGCTGGCAAGGCCAGCTTGCTGGCGGTCGCCATCGTCCCGGCCTTTCGCGAGGAGGGTCGCGTCGGCGACGTCGTGCGGCGGCTTCGCGCGGTCGTGCCCGAGGTCCTCGTCGTCGACGACGGTTCCCCGGACGGCACGGCGGGCGAGGCGCGCGAGGCGGGCGCCCGCGTCATCGTCCACGGGCGGAACCGCGGCAAGGGCGGGGCCCTGCGCACGGGTTTCGCCTGGGCGCTCGCGAACGGTGCCGACCCGGTCCTGACGCTCGACGCGGACGGGCAGCACCTCCCGGAAGAGGTCCCGCGCCTGATCGCGTGCGCCGAGCAGACGCGTGCCGACATCGTGGTCGGGACGCGGCGCCTCGACCCGCGTGAGATGCCGTTCGTGCGCCGCTGGACGAACCGGGCGATGTCGGCGGTCCTTTCGCTTGCCGCGGGCTGCCGCATCGGCGACACCCAGTCCGGCTTCCGCCTCTTCCGCGCGCGCGTCCTCCGCGAGGTCCCCGTGACGACGGAGGGGTTCGACCTGGAGAGCGAGATCCTCGTCCGCGCCGCCCGCCGCGGCTTCCGCATCCGGGAGGCGGTGGTCTCGACCATCTACGGCACGGAGAAGAGCAAGATCCGCCCGATTCGGGACACGATCCGGTTCCTGGGCCTCATGGGACGGCTCGGGATGTAGGTGGATCCGCGCATGGACGAGTCAGGAAGGGATGTCTTATCATTGGACTCTCGAATTCCGGTCGAGGCGCTGTCGGAGAGATGGCCGCGGTCATCCGAAAGGAGATTTCCATGCGGTCTCTCTGCAAGCTTCTCGTGGGCGCGGTCTTGGCTGTCGGCGTGAGCCTGTATGCCTCTCCGGAGGCATTGGCCTGCGGCTCCTGTCACGGCCATAGCCATCATCACTGCAGCACGTGGTGGGAGAGCCATACGCACTCCCACACGGGCTACGGCTGGTGCGTGGATCCGTGGCCTACGGGCGACTATCGTCGGGTCTACCTGGATACCCACTACTACACCCATTCCTGGCCCGTGCATGGGGGTTGCCGCTAGGCCGGCGGCGAGTGGGTCCAGCGGATTCGGCAAGCGGGTGAAGAAGGGAACGGAGCGGAAGGGCCGGGGCGCCACCCGGTCAGCCGCGGGGGTAGAGCGCGCCCCCTCGCGCATGGACGAGCCCGGAGAGGGAATGTGGGCTCCCCGTTCGATGTCGGGCGGGATTCTTCCATGCGGTCGTCGATTCGGCGGCGCTTCGACCAGGATTCGAGGGCAACCTCCCCATCCGGGAGGGGTTCGCACGTGGAGAGCCGAGGGTCTCCCGAGAGGTACCCCATGCCGCGATTCCTCCCCTTTGCCTGCCTTGCTCTCGCCCTGTCCTTGCACGCCGATGGCATCCCCGATGTCGACGGCCCGGGCTCCTACGACCTCGAGTTGAAGCACGACAAGGGCGCACGGACGTTCCGCCTGCACGTCCCGAAGGGGTTCGAGGAGGGGACGACCGCTCCCCTCGTCCTCGTCTTCCACGGCCTCGGCTCCGACGGGAAGCAGACGGAGCAGCTCACCGGCTTCTCCCCCATCGCCGACCGCGAGGGGTTCCTCGTCGCCTACCCGGACGGGGAGAACCGGATGTGGAGGTACTGGGGCTCCGAAGAGCATCGGCCGAAGCTGCTGGAGCGGCTCGTCACGGACGACGTCGGATTCGTCCGAGCCCTAATCGATGCACTCGTCGAGGCGGGCCTCGCCGACCCTCGTCGCGTCTACGCCACGGGGATCTCGAACGGGGCGTATCTCTCGAACCGCCTCGCGTGCGACATGGCTGACCGGATCGCCGCCATCGCCCCGGTCTCGGGGGCGATGCTGAAACCCGCCGCCGAGGCCTGGAAGCCCTCCCGCGCCGTGCCCGTGCTCTACGTCCACGGGACCGCGGACAAGGTCGTCGGGTACGACGGGAAGGACATGTTCACGAGCCGGGGGATGTCCGTCTCCGCGGAGGACCTGGTGAAGTGGTGGGCGGAGAAGGACGGCTGCGAGGCGGAGCCCAAGATCGAGAAGCTCCCCGACGCCGATAGCGAGGACGGAACGACCGTGGAGCGATGGACGTACGGCCCCGGGAAGGACGACGCAGAGGTGGTCTTCTACAAGATCACCGGGGGCGGCCACACCTGGCCATCGGGTCCCGCGATCCAAAAGGTGCTCGGCCCCGTCTGCCGCGACTGGAACGCCTCGGAGGCGATTTGGGAGTTCTTCGCGAAGCACCCGATGCCGCGGTAGGGCCGCCCCTACGGCGGCGGCAGGGTGATCGCGATCCGCGTCCCCTTGCCGGGCTCGGACGAGAGCGTCACCCGCCCGTGGTGGGCCTGCACGATCTTCTGCACGATCGACAGCCCCAGGCCCGTCCCCCTCGCCTTCGTCGTGAAGAACGGGAGGAAGGCCTTCTCGACGACGTCCGCGGGCATCCCTGGGCCGTCGTCCCAGACCACGATCTCCGCTCCCCCGTCGGGCAGGGCCGCCACCCGCGGCTCGACGCGCCCGCCTCGCGGCAACGCCTCGATCGCGTTCATAAGCAAATTGAGGAGAACCTGCCTCATCCGCGGGGGATCGATCATCGCCGGCGCGGGGCGCTCGGGGTTCCAGGCGATCGCGACGCACGCCTGCTCCGCCTTCCCGCGGCTCTCGTCGATGGCCGCCTGGACGACCGTGCGCAGGTCGACGTATTCGAGGTCCATCCGGTTCGAGCGGGAGTAGTCGAGGAGGTCCCGCACCAGCAGGCGCACGCTCTCGCTCGCGCGCTCGATCTGTGCCAGGTACCGCTCCACCGGGCTGTCCGTGCCGAGCTTCGCGCGGACGAGGTCGATCCCCATGACCACGTTCTGGATCGGGTTCTGGATCTCGTGCGCCACCCCGCTCACCACCTCGCCGATCGCCGCGAGGCGGCGCCTCTCCTCGACGAGCCTCTCCGCGTCGGCGAGCTTCCGCTCCAGCTCGCGCTGCATCGTGACGTCCCGCAGGATCCACATGACCCCCGACAGCCGCCCCTGCGCGTCGAGGATCGGCGCGAAGTTCGCCACGTACTCGTACCGCCTCATCGTGCGGCGGTTCACGTGGACGATCTGGACGTGCGAGACGCCCTGGAGCGTCTTCCGGACCTCGTCCACCGCGCGGTGCCAGCGCTCCCGGGTCCCCTCCGCTCGGATCGAGTCCAGGAGCGGCATCCCCTCCTGCATGAACCGCTCGCGCGGGATCCCCGAGACGTCCCGGTTCACGAACGTCAGGCGCGCCTCGAGGTCCGTCGACAGGATGGCGTCGGGCGCGCATTCGAGCACGCGAGAGAGCTGCTCCTGCGAGTCGCGGAGGGCCTCCGTGAGCGCCCGCCGCTCCCGCTCCAGCTCGCTCGTCCGCGCGACATTCGCGACCGTCGCGAGGATCTCCTCGACCGGGGCGTCTTTCCGCAAGTAGGCCTTCGCCCCCGCGCGGATCGCCCTGAGCGCGCTCTCCAGGTCCGCGTTCCCCGTCAGGACGATCGCGGGGAGGTCCGGGCGCTCGCTCCGGACCCGATCGAGGAGGTCGAGCCCGCTGCCGTCGGGGAGCCGCAGGTCGAGGAGGAGCATCTCGCTCGGCTGCTCGCGGAACTCGCGCTCCGCCTCGGAGACGGTCGACGCGGCGCGGACCGTGTGCCCCTCCGACTGGAGGATCTCCCGGAGGTTCCGCTGGTAGTCAGCGTGGTCTTCGACGACGAGGATGGAGGCGCACATCGCGGTCTTGACGGGGCAGGATTGACTGGAAGGGAAAGCGGCGTATCATGCCGCAACTGGCCGCGGGGTTACAACATGGATTTGACCCGGTTCGAGGAGATGAAGTCGTACGTCGGGTTCACCGACGAGGACCTCCGTCTCCTCCGCGGGCAGGCCGCCACGGTCCGCCCCCACTTCCCCGCGGTCGTCGACGACTTCTACGCACGGATCCTCGCCTCCCCGCCGCTCCGCGCCCTCATCGCGGACGACGCCCAGGTGACGCGCCTCAAGCAGACACTGGTGCGCTGGCTCGATGAGGTCTTCTCGGGCGAGTTCGGAGGGGAACACCTCGCGCTGAGGAAGCGCATCGGCCGGATGCACGTCCGGATCGGCCTGGCGCCCAGCTTCGTGATCGCCGCGATGGACGTGATCCGCCGGCACCTCGCCACGGCCCTCGCCTCGGGGAACGCGTCGATCGAGGCGCGAATGGCGCTGCAGAAGGCCCTCGACCTGGAGCTGGGGATCCTCGTGGGGTCCTACGAAGAGGCCCAGGAGGAGCAGGTCAGGCGGATGGAGCGCCTGGCGACCATCGGCCAGCTCGCGGCGAGCGTCAACCACGACCTGAAGAGCCCGCTCGGGGCGATCGGGTCGTCCGTGTACCTCCTCAGGCAGATCCCCGTCGTGTCGGGGCACGCAGACGCCGCGAGGCACCTCGACACGATCCGGAGGAACGTCGACCAGGCGCAACGGGTCATCGCGAGCCTCCTCGACTACGTCCGGAGCCGTCCCCTCGAGGTGCGCGACCTCGACCTGGCGCAGGTCGTCTCCGAGAGCCTGCGAAGGATGTCCCTCCCGGGCGAGGTGCGGGCGACGGTGGAGACGCCATCCAGGCCGGTCCGCCTCCGTGCCGACGAAGCGGAACTCGGGCGGGTCGTCGCGAACCTCGTCCAGAACGCCGTCGAGGCGATGGACGGGAAGGGGACGATCCGGTTCTCCTTCCGCGAGGAGAAGGGGGACGTCGTCCTCGAGGTGGAGGACTCCGGCCCCGGTATCGCGGCCGAGAACCTGCAGCGCGTCTTCGATCCGCTCTTCAGCACGAAGCCCTCTGGAACGGGGCTTGGGCTGGCAATCTGCTGGAACGTCGCGCGCGCCCACGGGGGCGCCATCGAGGCGCAGAGCCCCCCGGGCCGCGGCGCCCGGTTCGTGATTCGCCTGCCTATCGGCGGGCCCCTGTCGGGAGGGACCGCGCATGCCTGACGCCGCCGGCCGCACCGGCCGAATCCTCGTCGTCGACGACGAGGCGATGACCTGCGAACAGCTCGTCGAGGTCCTCTCGGCCGAGGGGCACGAGGTCCAGGCGTTCCCGAGCGGTGAGCTGGCCCTCGCCGCGCTCGAGAAGTCCCCGGTCCACCTGGTCCTCTCCGACCTCAGGATGCCCGGGATGGGCGGGATGACGCTCCTGAAGAAAGTCGTGAAGGACCACCCCCGCACCGCCGTGGTCATCATGACCGCTCACGGGAGCATCGAGACGGCCGTCGAGGCGATGCGGATCGGCGCGTCCGACTTCCTGCTCAAGCCGTTCCGCCTGACCGAGGTGGGCCTCGTGGTCGCGCGCGTCCTCGAGAAGCAGTTCCTGCGCGACGAGAACCTCTACCTGCGCGAGGAGCTGGAGAAGACGGTCCAGTTCGGGGACATGATCGGCCGCGAGGCGCGGATGCGGGAGATTTTCGAGAGGATCCTGAAGATCGCCCCGAGCGACGCGACGGTGCTGATCACCGGGGAAACCGGCACCGGAAAGGAGCTGGTCGCGCGGGCCATCCACCGCCAGAGTCCGCGCCGCGATCGCCCGTTCGTCGCGATGAACTGCGCGGCCGTGACGGAGACGATCCTGGAGAGCGAGCTGTTCGGCCACGAGCGGGGCGCCTTCACGGGGGCCGTCGAGCAGCGCGCCGGGAAGTTCGAGCTGGCGAACGGGGGAACCCTCTTCCTCGACGAGGTCGGGAACATCGGCCAGCCGATGCAGGCGAAGCTCCTGCGCGTGCTGGAGGAACGGGAGTTCTACCGCGTCGGGGGCTCCAAGCTCGTGAAGGTCGACGTGCGGGTCCTGGTCGCCACGAACCGCGACCTGGACCAGGCGGTGGCGGCCGGGACGTTCCGCGAGGACCTCTACTACCGTCTGCGCGTCGTGCCGGTCCACATCCCGCCGCTCAGGGAGCGGAAGGAGGACATCGTGCCCCTCGCGGAGCACTTCCTCGCGCACTACAACAAGACGCTGGCGAAACGGATCCAGGGGTTCACGAAGGACGTCGTGGACCGCCTGCACGCCTACCGCTGGCCGGGAAACGTCAGGGAGCTGCGGAACGTCGTGGAGCGGGCCGTGCTGCTCGCGACGGGGGACCAGCTCGCGGACGTCGACCTCCCCGGCGCGCCCGCGGCCTCGGGGGCGCCCACGTCGGTGGGCGCGATCGACGACAACCTGCCGCTCCTCACGCTCATGGAGCAGATCCAGGAGCGCGTGGAGCGGGAGTACCTGGACCGCCTGCTGAAGCGGTTCTTCGGGGGGATCGAGCGGACCGCGAAGCACGCCGGGATCACGTCCCGGGCGCTCTACAACAAGATGAAGCGGTACGGGCTGAAGAAGGAGGACTACCGCTGATCGTGACGCCCTCACGGGCGTCACTCCTCGCGCGCCCTTACGGGCGCGACTCCAGAACAGCGGCAGCGATCTCATCGTCGGTGAGGTAGCACGCAGGGTCCGGCGCCCAGGTGTCGCCCGTGGCGGTCTCGGCGCGGACGCGCATGGCGCCGCCGCAGAGGTCGAGGAAGCGGCACGACGCGCAGCGCCCCGTGAGGCGCTCCTTCCGCGTCCGCAGCCCCGCCAGGAGCGGGTCGGAAAGGTCGGTCCAGAGGTCGCTGAACTTCCGGTTCCGGACGTTCCCGATCGTGTAGTGCATCCAGAACTGGTCCGGGTGCACGTTCCCGAGGAAATCGACGCACCCGATCCCCACGCCCGAGCTGTTCGCGCCGCCGCCGTTCCACTGGAGCAGGTCGTACACCTCCTGGGCCCGCGGATTTCCCTCCCGCAGCATCCGCATGTACATGTACGGACCGTCGCAGTGGTTGTCGACCGTCAGGATCTCGACCTGCTTGCCGCGGCGGACCAGGTCGCCCGTCCGATCGAGGATCGTGTCCATCGCCAGGCGGCTGTCTTCGGCCTTGAGGTCGACCATGCCGCTCCCGCGCCCCGACGGGACGAGGTGGTAGAAGCAGGCCCGCTGGATCCCCTCCGCCTCGATGAAGTCGAAGATCCGGTGCAGGTCCTGCGCGTTCTGCCGCGTGAGCGTGAGGCGCAGGCCCACCTTCTGCCCCGCTGCGAGGCACGCGCGGAAGCCGCGGATCGCCGAGGTGTACGCCCCCTCGACCCCGCGGAACATGTCGTTCGTCTCCTTCATCCCGTCGAGCGAGATCCCGACGTAGGAGAACTTCAGCTCCGCGAGCCTCCGCGCCACCTCGTCCGTGATGAGCGTCCCGTTCGTGGAGAGGACCACGCGCAGGCCCTTGGAGCGGGCGTGCGCCGCGAGCTCGAAGAGGTCCTTCCGCACGAGCGGCTCGCCGCCCGAGAAGAGCACCGCGGGGACCCGGAACTCCGCCAGGTCGTCGAGGAGCGCCTTCCCCTCGTCCAGGGAGAGCTCCCCGTCGTACTTCTTCGCCTCGGAGTTGCTGTAGCAGTGGACGCAGCGGAGGTTGCAGGTCCGCGTCACGTTCCAGACGACGATCGGGCGGCGCGTGTCCGCGGACCGCGCGATCGCGTGCGCCTGGTGCGCCGGGACGGAGAGCTTCTCGAGCGCCTTCCCGTAGCGATGGGGCTTCGCGGCCGTCTCGAGGCCGCCGTAGAGGACGGATACGTCAAGCATGGGCGGTCTCCCGCATCGGGGGCTCGTACACGCAATAGGGCTCCTCCCCCATCACGTCGCCGGTCTCGTAGAAGGCCCGCGCGCGGCACCCCATGCAGACCTTGCGGTACTCGCAGCGACCGCACTTGCCGCCGAGCAGGGTGTCGTCGCGGAGCTGGTGGAAGAGCGTCGAGTCGCGCCAGATCTCGTCGAACGGCGTCTTCTTGACGTTTCCCGCCTCGAGCGGGAGGTAGCCGCACGGGAAGACCTGGCCCTTGTGGCTGACGAAGCAGATCGCGGAGCCCGCGAGGCACCCCTTCGTCATCGCGGCCATCCCGTGGCGCGCGTACTGGGGCATCTGCGCCCCCTCGCGGCGCGCCTCCTGGCGGATCACGCGGAAGTAGTGCGGCGCGCACGTCGCGCGGCAGTGGATCTTCTTCTCCTGGGCGCGCTGGTAGAGCCACCCGAGAATGCGCTCGTACTCCGTCGCGGGGAGCATGTGCGTCGAGGCGATCGTCACCCCGCACCCGACCGGGACGAGCATGAAGACGTGCATCGCGTCCGCCCCCTCGTTGAGCGCGAGGGCGTAGAGGTCGTCGACCTGGTGCACGTTGTGCTTCGTCACCGTGCAGTTGATCTGCATGCTCATCCCGAGCGCGCGGAGGCGGCGGAAGCCGGCGAGCGCCGCGGCGAGCGATCCCGGCTGGCGCCGGAAGTCGTCGTGCGTCGTCGCGTCGGCCCCGTCGATGCTGATCGCGACCCGCTGGATGCCGGCGTCGACGATTTGCCGGGCCAGCGCCTCGTCGATGAGCGTCCCGTTCGTCGCGAGCGAGACCTGGAGCCCCTGTCCGCGGGCGTGCTCGACCAGCTCGAAGAGGTCGGGCCGCATGAGCGGCTCCCCGCCCGAGAAGACGAGGATCGGCTTCCCGGCCCGGGCGATCCCCTCGATGAGCCCCTTCGCCTCACCGGTCGTGAGGTCGTCCTTCATGAGCGTCCGGCTCACGTCGAGGCGGCGGCAGTGCCCGCACTCGAGGTTGCAGGCCGCCGTCAGCTCCCAGAAGAGGAGCCTGAGGTCAGGCGCGTCCATGGACTACCTCCCGCGGCTGGCAGCATGTCGTCTGGGTCGGGTCTAGGAGGCTCTTGAAGCAGTACGGGCCGTGCGTGACCCGGGGCTCCATCTCGAAGTTTCCGTGCGGGGGCGGCGAGGCGGCCGTCCACTCGAGCGTGGCCGACTGCCACGGATTCCGGTCCACCTTCTCGCCGCGCCAGATGCTCCAGAAGAAGTTCCCGACGAAGACGAGCTGCGAGGCCCCCATGACGAAGGCCGCCCAGGTGATGAACACGTTGATCGGCTGGAGGGGCTTGAGCGAGTCATAGAACGTCGGGTCGGCGATGCGACGGATGTGGCCGCCGTTCCCCAGGATGAACATCGGGAAGAAGACCGCGTTGAGGAGGATGAACGTCATGAAGAAGTGGGTCTTCCCCAAGCGCTCGCTCATCCGCCGGCCGAACATCTTCGGGTACCAGAAGTAGGTCGCCCCGAAGATCGCCATGAGGACGCCGCCGAAGACCACGTAGTGGAAGTGGGCGACGACGAAGTAGGTGTCGTGGAGCGGGATGTCGACGGCCGCCGTCCCGAGGAAGATCCCCGTCAGGCCGCCGATCACGAACATCGACAGGAAGCCGATCCCGAACCACATCGGCGTCGTGAAGCGGATCGCCCCGCGGAACAGCGTGATGAGGAGGCACAGGACCACGACGGCGCTCGGGATCGAGATGGCGAGCGTCAGGACGGCAAACGCCATCCCCATGAACGGGTTCAGTCCGCTCACGAACATGTGGTGCGCCCAGACGACGAATCCGAGGGCCGCGACGGACCCGAGCGAGACGACCATCGCCTTGTAGCCGAACACGGGGCGGCGCGAGAAGACGGCGAGGATGTCCGCGATGAACCCGAACGCCGGCAGGATGAGGACGTAGACGGCGGGGTGGCCGTAGAACCAGAAGAGGTGCTGCCAGAGGAGCGGGCTGCCCCCCCCCGACGCGGTGCTCGCCTTCCCCGAGATCTCGAGCCCCTTCGGTAGGAAGAAGCTCGTCCCGGCGACCCGGTCCATGAAGAGGAGGATGAGCGCCGCCCCAAGGAGCGGCGTTGCGGTGAGCTGGATGACCGCCGTGAAGCACTGGGCCCAGGTCGTCACGGGCAGGCGCCACCAGGTCAGGCCCGGAGCGCGCATCGTCACGATCGTCGTGAGGTAGTTGAACGCCCCGAGGATCGACGACAGCCCGACGAGGAAGAGGCTGACGATCCACAGGTTGAGCGCGACGGACGGCGTCACGACCGAGAGCGGCGGGTAGAACGTCCACCCCGGGCCGATCGACCCCATCCCGAGGACCAGCCCCACGACGGCGATGACGCCGGCCACGAGGAAGAGCCAGTACGAGAGGGCATTGATGAACGGGAACGCCATGTCCTTCGCCCCGATGTGGAGCGGGATGAGGAAGTTCCCGAAGGCCCCGACGAGCATCGGGATTCCCACGAAGAACACCATGAGCGCCCCGTGGAGCGTCACGAGGAGCGTGTACCCCTCCGCGGAGACGGCGTTCTGGGAGGTCTTGTAGAGGACCGGACCGAGCCCCGGGACCGGCTTCCACGGGAAGGCGAGCTGCCAGCGCATGACCATGGCCGCGAGCCCCGCCACCAGCAGGAAAAAGAGGCTCGTGAACATGAACTGCTTCCCGATCGTCTTGTGATCGGTCGAGAAGATGTACTTCCCGAAGAACCCCGGCTCGGCGTGATTCGCGTGTTCGGCGCCAGCAGGCTGGCCATGCGAGTGCAGGTCGGACATCAGCGGCGTTCCTTCCCCAGGCTCCAATCCCAACCCCAGTTGTCGTCGGGGTTGCTGTACTCCGCCTGATCCTTCAGGTACTTCGCGAGATCCTCTTCGGACTCGGCGACGACGAAGGCCCGCATCGTGTAGTGCCCGAGCCCGCACAGCTCCGCGCACATGATTTCCCACGGCACCTTCTTGCCGTCGGCCCCGGTCAGGCTCGGTCGTGCGGCCTTGAACCACAGCTTGTTCGTGAGACCCGGCACGACGTCCTGCTTCTCCCGGAAGTTCGGCAGGTAGAAGCTGTGCAGCACGTCCTTCGAGTGCATCTGCAGCACCACGGGCCTCCCCACCGGGACGCGGAGCATGCCGACCGAGGTGACGTCGTCGTCGGTCTGGAACTTCCCGTCAGGTCCCGGATAGCGGAAGTTCCACATGAACTGCTCGGCCAGGACCTCGACTCGGAACGCGTCCGGACCGTCGGGGAAGCCGGCCTGCTTGTCTCGCTGGATGCGGCTGGACTCGAGCCACGTCCCGCCCTCGGTGACGATCAGGGTCAGGGCGACGGCGCCGATGAAGCCTCCCCAGAGGATCCCGGCCTTCCCGAGAGAGGGTTCGACGGTGGTGGCGCCGTTCTTCGCCCGGTACTTGACGACGAAGAAGATGAGGATGGCCTCCAGCGCCACGAAGGCGACGCCGGTGATCAGGAGGATGTGCTCGAAGAGGGCGTCGACCTTCCACCCGTTCGTGGAGACGTCCTCCGGGAACCCCATCCGGAGCCCGGCGAGGGCGAACGCCCCCCACGGCGTCATTGGGACGGACATGGGGCTACCTCGCCTCGGCGGCCGGGCACGAGGCCTCGAGCGTGTGACTGAGCTGCCCCAGGCGGTCGAACGTCCAGGCGGAGAGCACGTTCCTGAGCGCGCCCTGGGCCTCCCTCCAGACCGGGTGCATCGCGCAAGTGGACTGGCGGGGGCACGACCCGGGGCCGTGGAGGCAGACGTTCAGGCGGATGGGGCCGTCGATCGCCTCGATCACCTCGAGCATCGAGAGGCGCTCGGCGGGGCGGGACAGGGAGAACCCGCCGTCGTACCCCTTGGTGGAGCGGAGGATCCCCGTCGCGGAGAGGCGCTGGAGGATCTTCTTGAGGAAGCTGGACGGGAGCTTCAGCTCCCGTGCGATCTCGTCGGCGCTCGCCTCGCCGTCGGTGGCCTTCATGGCCAGGAAGAAGATGGCCTGAAGGCCGTAATCACCCGCTCTCGTCAGTCTCACGTCGTTACCCTCGAAACGGACCGATGAGGGGTTTATGCACGCTCGACACCAGGACCCGATTGGTCCTGGAAAGAGGGGTATGGGCTTGTGGAATAAAGGGATACGAGAAGTCCCGCTCGCAAAGCCCGTGGGGGCCCGGTCAAAGGAAACGGGGGTTCACGGAAGGCCGTTTCCGAAGAAACCGCACTCCTATGCCTGCCGCAGGCGGGCGAGGAGTTCGTCGACAGGGACGCCGAACTTCGAGGCCGCCTCGGCGACGGTGGATCGGACACATTGGCAGGGGTGGATCCCGAACTCGTGGAAGACCTCGTGGCTGCTCGGGAGGCGGTCCAGGACATCGACCACGGTAGCGTCCGGGCCGGGGAACGCCTCCTCGGCGCCGCCCGGCGAGGGCCACTCCAGGATCCCCGCCGACTTCCGCGCGCGCTCGAGGGCGAGGACCACGCGGTCCACTCCCACGTTGCGGCGCTTGCACGCCTCCAGGAGCGGGAGGCCCGACTCGGCGCCGATCCCGCCGCGCGTGCTTGCCAGGTCCGCGAAGCCGAGCCCCGCCAGCGCGCGCTCGATCTCCGGGTGGAGGGAAAGCAGGTTGCCGATCGGAACGTCCAGTACGTTCGCCATGTCGTCCCCCTACGGAACCACGATGTTGCGAAGCCCCTTGCCCGAACGAAGAGTGTCGACCGCCGCGTTGACCTCGGACAGCGGGAAGCGCCCCGTCACGAGCGGACGGAGCTGCACGCGCCCCGCGCGGATCATCTCGATGATGCGCGGATAGTCGACCGGCCTGCAGCCGAGCGAGCCCACGATCTCGATCTCGTGGAACATCACCTTCGCGGCCGGGACCGTGAACGGCTTGTCCGAGAACCCCACGATGCAGAGCCGCCCGCCCCGCCTGACCGAGTCGAAGGCCTGGCCGAGCGTGACCGGGTTGCCGATCGCCTCGATGGCCACGTCCACGCCGCCGTCCGTCTTGCCGCGGATCGTCTTGGCGACGTTCTCGCCCTCCTTCGGCTGGACGGCCTCGGACGCGCCGAACGCAATCGCCAGCTCCAGCTTCTCCGGGGAGATGTCGACGGCCAGGACCTTCGCGCCGCACGCCACGGCGATCTGGACGACGTTGATCCCGACGCCTCCGCAGCCGAAGACGGCGACGGTGTCGCCGGGGAGGACGCGGGCGCGATTCCGGATGGCGTGGTACGGCGTCGAGAGGGCGTCCGCGATGATGCAGGACTCCTCGAGCGGGAGGTCGAGCGGGAGCGGGATGGCGTCCTTCGCCGGGGCCTTGACGTACTCCGCGAAGGCGCCGTCGATGTGGTTGCCGAACATCCGCATGTTCATGCAGATATTCTCGCGCCCCTCGCGGCACATCACGCAGTGGCCGCAGGTGACCACGGCGGGGAGGAGGACGCGGTCCCCCTCGCGGACGCTGACGACCGCGCGTCCTGCCCGCGCGACCGTGCCCGACGCCTCGTGTCCGAGGATGAGGGGGGGCTTCTTGAAGGTCGGCACGCCGTGGTCGAGGTAGTGGAGGTCGGTGTGGCAGACGCCGCACGCGGCGACCTTCACGAGGATCTCGTCGTCGGCGATCTCGGGGATCGGGACCTCTTCGACAGCCAGGGTCGGTCCACCACGATAGACGGCGGCCTTCATATCCCGTCTCCTTGCCAGACCTCGTTACGACCAGGAATCGGTGGCGGTGGCGTGCTCGTAATCGGGCTCGGTCTCGTTCTCGAACAGGCGATCAGCCTGAGACCGATTTCGAGCACGCCACCGCCTCCGATCGCCGTTAGGAATCTCTCCACGTGGGAGGGCGTTTCTCGAGGAACGAGGTAAGCCCCTCCACGGGATCCGAGTGCTTCATCAGCTCCGAGACGTAGATCCGCTCCGCCTCCGCCAGGCGATCGCGCCGCTCGCGGTCGGTGCACCGCAGCGCCTTCTTCGCCAGGACCAGCGCGGGGCGGCTGAGCGAGGCGATCCCGCGGACCACCTCCCGCGTCTTCGCCTCCGCCTCCTCGTCGGCGAACACCGCGTTCACCAGCCCCAGGTCGCGCGCCTCCGCGGCCGTGTACGTCTTCCCCGTCAGCACCAGCTCGGCCGCGCGCCGCGCGCCGAGGATCGACGGGGCGAGCGCCGCCGCGAACGGCGGGAAGACCGCGAGCTTGATCTCGGGCTGCCCCAGCTTCGCCCCCGCCGCGGCATAGGCGAGGTCCGTCGCGATCCCCAGCTCGAGGCCCCCTCCCAGTACGTTCCCGTGCAGGAACGCGACCGAGGGCACCTCGGCGTCGGCGATCTCGCGCGCGAGCGCGTCGAACTCCGGGATCGCCTGCTCGAACTTCCCGGGCATGTGGTCGCCGATATTCACGCCCGCGCAGAACGACTTCCCCTCCCCCCGCAGGAAGAGGACGCGCGTCTCCTTGCGCGAGACCGCCTCGGAGACCGCCTCGCGCAGCTCCGCGATCATCGCGCGGTTCAGGACGTTGTGAGGGGGACGCCTGAGCACGACCTCCGCAATCGCCCCCTCCACGCGGACGTCGACCCACTCCCTGCTCACGCCTTCCCTCCCCCGGCGATCGGGCCCCCGAGCGACGCCCCGCAGACGCCGCAGAACTTGAACGCCTCGGGCAGCCCCTTGGCCCCGCATGCCCCGCAGGCGCGGCCGTACGGCCCCCACAGGAACTCGGGTGCGCCTCCCTGGGCCGCCGCCTCGCGCATCTCCCGCACCCGCGGCTTCCGCTTCTCCGCGAAGGCAGTCATTCCCTCGTACGGCTCGACGTTCGCGAAGTGGAGCGCAAGCCACTCCCGGGCGTGGCCGACCGTCTGGTGCCACGAGAACGACTTCCAGAAGTTCGTCTGCTCCTTCGTGTACCTCGTGCACTCGGGGAACTTGTCGAGGACCTGGCGCGCCATGTCCGCCACCGCGGCGTCGAGGAGCGAGAGGTCGATTCGGTACCCGTCCTGCCCCTTCTGTGCGAGGTCGACCTGCTCCGTCGTCGGCCCCTCCACCCACGCGTCGCCGCGGCGGACCGAGGAGACGACCTTCGTGACGAGGCCCCACTCGAGCGCCTGCTTCGCCGGGATCCGCTCGTTCAGGAGGAGCATCTGGCGCGCGCGGCGGTCGCCGACGAAGAGCGGTAGCCACTGCGTTGCCCCGCCGCAGGCGACCGAGCCTACGCCTACGCCGACCTGGCCGACCCAGGCGTGCTCCGCGATGACGGAGAGGTCGCACGCGAGGTGCGACTCGTTCCCTCCCCCCACCGCCATGCCGTTCAACCGCGCGATCACCGGCTTGCCGCAGTCGAGGATCCCCTCGATGTACCCGCGGAACAGGTTCATGTACTTCCAGTAGTCGTGCGGCCGCTTGGTGTAGGTCGACTGGTACTCGCGGACGTCGCCTCCCGTGCAGAAGGCCCGCGTGCCGCTGCCCGTCAGGACAATCACGCCGACGGAGTCGTCCCACGCAGCCAGCTTGAAGGCCTCGATCAGCTCCGCGAGCGTGTTCGTCGTGTAGGCGTTGTGGGCCTCGGGGCGGCGGAAGGTCACCGTGGCGACGCCCGCCTCCTTCTGAAAGGCGATCTCGCGGAACTCGGGTCGGTCGCCCGGAACGAACGGCGTCATGCTCCCTCCTTGCGTGCCCAGGCCTCGACCCCGATCGGGCCGGCGAGCAGGTGCCACGGGGTGAAGTCGGGTGTGGGGACGCTGCTGAGGACCTCGGGGAGGTCGGCCGGCCCCGAGACATACAGTGTAGCGCCCATGGGAAGCTGGGCCAGCGTCTGCCTCAGCGCGGCGCACCGGGCCGCGATGTCCCCCTGCGGGAGCGTGACGACGGTGAGATCTGCTTCCATGGCGTGGCTCCTCCGGACCTCAAGGGAGTGCTGGTCTCTCAATCGCCGTGCCAGGGGACGGTTGGCCGCCCGAACTCGTAGCCCGTGAGCCGGCGTGGAGGTACGGCGAGCAGAGCGCAACGGCCGCCGGGGGCGGGTGATCCCGCAACGTCGCCAGGCGTTTCGGTGTCGATCCGGACCGTTCACGGCAACAAGCGACCCGTTAAGGCTCGATCGAGGCGGGGCAACACCCGTTTTCCTGGAAATGAGAAGACCGTTTCCAGTGCGGCCCTCCGGTTCCGACCCGACCGGAGGGCGATCTCCGGGCATCGCCTCAACCAGTCGATCTTCCGTGAGTTACACGAATGCACGGTTCCATTCCCCACGGCATGGCGGTTGCTCCAAGATACGGCGACCGACTCGACACGCGAACGGTCACGGCAAGTGAGGGAACGATAAATCTGGCGACTGGCCAGGGGGGTACATGTTGGGGGGCAGGGAGTCTGTGGCGGGGCCTCTGCCCCCCGTCCCCCGGGCCAGCCAGTCTTCGACGTGAGGTCAGTGGACTGCCCCTTCGGGCTCAACCCACACAGTGGCCAACCCGAAAGGTAGGAACCTGACATGGGGGCGCCCAGGCCGTACCAGCGAGTGAAACAGGAATACCCGGAGCTGGTAGCGGCGTACGAGGAACTCGGGCGGCAGTGCCATGAAGCCGGTCCGCTCGAGGAGAAGAGCCGAGAACTCGTGAAGCTCGGCATTGCCATTGGCGCCCGCCTGGAGGGCGCAGTCCACGCCCACACACGCCTCGCGCTCGAGAAGGGCGCCACGCCCGAAGAGCTCCTCCACGTGGCGTTCCTCGCCACGACGACCGTCGGCTTCTCGACGATGATGACCGCCCGGTCGTGGGTGGAGGAGACGCTCGAGAAGGCCGCAGTCAAGGCGGCCGCCCGCTAGACGTGGGGGACGCCATGGTCACCTCAGCTCCCGTGGGAACGGGGTTCCGTGCCGCGCTCCCCACGGTGGTGAGGGAGTTTCTCCACGCCTTCATCGAACGCAGCACCTACCGCCTCCGCGAGAATCCCTATCTCCTGTTCGGCTTCCTCTGGGGGCTGCCCGTCCCGATCGCCTGCATCGGCATCGAGCTTTGGGCCCGTGGCCTCCCTTTGAGCGCAGCATCCTCCTGTATCGTCGAGCATCCGATCCAGGTCCTCTTCCTGGCGCATCCCTTCCTATTCGCGCTCGTCTTCGGCGCGATGGGGACGATCCGAAAGCGGAAGAACGCCCAAATCCACGAGCTTCTCGGGGCCATGGAGACAAAGGTCATCGAGTTGGAGCGCGCCTACGAGCGCTTGAAGGACCTCGATCGCTTGAAAACCGAGTTCATCGCGAACGTCAGCCACGAGCTCAGGACGCCGATGGTCTGCATCTCGGGGTACACGGAGCAGATCCTCTCGGGGCGCATGGGCCCGCTCACGTCGAAGCAGGAGGACGGACTCAAGGTCATGGAGCGCAACGAAGAGCGGCTGATGTCGCTCATCGACGAACTGCTCGAGGCCAGTCGCTTCGAGAGCGGGCGCGTCCGGCTCATCAAGGTGGACTTCGACCTACGGGACCTGGCCTGGCAGACCGAGAAGACGACGGAGGTCCTTGCGGGGCAGCGAGGGGTCCAGGTCGTGATCAACGTCCCGAGCACGCCGCTCTACGTGTCGGCGGACCGGGAGCGGATCTCACGGGTGGTGCTCAACCTCCTTTCGAACGCGCTGAAGTTCACGGACCGGGGCGGCGAGGCGGGGTTGCGGCTGGACGCGGAAGACTTGCAGGCGAAGGTGACGGTGTGGGACACGGGGGTCGGGATCGCGCCGGAGCACCTCCCCCGGATTTTTGACCGCTTCTGGCAGGCCGATGGCTCCTCGAAACGCAGGTACGGGGGGACGGGCCTGGGGCTGTCGATTGTGAAGAGTATCCTGGACGCGCATGGCTGCGAGATTGCCGTGACGAGCGAGCCGGGGAAGGGGACCACGTTTGTGTTCCGCCTTCCGTTGGCCCTCGCGCACGAGCCCGTGCCGGTGGCGTCAGGGGGGGCGCATGGGCAGTAGGAAGTGTCGGATCCTGGTCGTGGAGGACGACGCGGACGCGCGTTCCCTCCTCTCGGAGATCCTGCAGTCGGAAGGGTACGACGTCGACCTTGCCGAGAACGGCGCGAGGGCGCTGGAGCGGCTGAAGGGGGAGGCGTACGGGATCGTGCTGACCGATGTGCGGATGCCGGGAATCGAGGGGATGGACCTGCTCCGTGCGGTCCGGAAATCGTGGCCGAAGCTGCCGGTCCTGTTGATGACGGCGTTCGGCGACTGGGAGCTGTACGGAGAGGCGTTGAGAGAAGGGGCCGTCGACATGATTGGGAAGCCGTTCCGACGTGCGGAGCTTCTCAAGGTGCTGGAGCACTGCTTGGAGGGGACGAACGCCGGATCGCCGGGCCCGCCCGCCGAAGCGCCCGGCGCGAAGGCGGACCCGCCCGCCGTCCCCAGAGGGTAAGAGCATGGATGGACCGTTGGACGCCAAGAGTCTTGGCAACCTGTTCGACGCGATGGCCACGGGCCTGATGGCGGTCGACGTGCACGGCGTGGTCACGGCGTGGAACGCCGAGGCGGAGCGCATCACCGGCCGCACGCGCGACGAGGTCGTGGGGAAACGCTGCGACGAGCTGGACGGTTTTGCCCACCCCTGCCGCTCCTGCTCCGGCAAGGAGGCGATGTGCCCCCTCTTCGACTGCGGGGAGCTGTCGAATGTGGAGTGCCGCATCGTCGCGAAGGACGGGCGCGAGGTAGTGCTCCTGAAGAACGCGCGGGTGATGAGGGACTCCGCCGGCCTGGCCATCGGCGGCGTGGAGACCTTCTCGGACGTCACGGCCTTCTCCGTCGGGAAGCGCGACATGGAGCCGCCGACGAGGGAGTTCACGCGGCGCTACCGCCTGCACGGCCTGATCGGCAAGAGCGAGTCGATGCAGTCCGCCTACGAGCTGATCGAGCAGGCGGCGCGCACGAACGCGACGGTCCTCGTGAACGGCGAGAGCGGCACGGGGAAGGACCTGGTGGCCCGCGCGATCCACTTCCTGTCGCCCCGCGCGAAGAAGGCCTTCGTCCGGGTCTCGTGCAGCGCGCTGGCGGAGACGCTCCTCGAGAGCGAGATCTTCGGCCACGTCCGCGGCTCGTTCACGCACGCCTTCACGGACAAGATCGGCCGCTTCGAGGCGGCGGACGGCGGGACGATCTTCCTCGACGAGATCGGGGAGGTGAGCGCGAACACGCAGGTGAAGCTCCTGAGGGTCCTGCAGGAGCGCGAGTTCGAGCGGGTCGGGGAGACGCGCACGCGGAAGGTGGACGTCCGCGTGGTGGCGGCGACGAACCGGGACCTGCGCCAGCTCGTGAAGGAGGGGAAGTTCCGCGAGGACCTCTACTACCGTCTGAAGGTGGTCCCGGTGGCCCTCCCGCCGCTGCGGGATCGCAAGGAGGACGTGCCGCTCCTGATCAACCACTTCCTGGAGAAGTACTCGACGGCGTTCGGGAAGCGGATCACGGGGTGTTCGCGAGAGGTGATGTCGCAGTTCCTGGACTACCGGTGGCCTGGGAACGTGAGGGAGCTGGAGCACGCGATCGAGCACGCCTTCGTGGTGTCGCAGGGGACGGAGATCTCGATCTTCGACCTGCCTGAGGAGCTGAGGCGTCGCGAGCTGGAGCCGTTGATGGCGAAGCACCGTCGGGAGCGGCCTCGCGACCCGAACGAGGAGCTTGCGCTGATCCAGCGTGTGCTGGCGGACACGGGCGGGAACCGCGCGAAGGCGGCGCGCGTGTTGGGCATCAGCCGCGTGACGCTCTGGAAGCGCCTCCGCCGCCTCGGCGCCGGCGCGACCGGGCACCCGCCCAGCGAGGCGCTGGCGTAGCGGGCGAGGTGTATCTCACGCCGAGCGTCGCAAGGGGCTTAACGACCGTCTAGGAGGACAAGAAAGGCCGCCCACTCCGGTGTCACGTCCAAGAACTCGAGAGGGTTCTCCACTGCCCACCGGGCGACGGTTCGGCGGTAGTCATTCGGCCCATCGATGGTCCTTGCGCGTACGAATCCGTCGAGTGATGCGAGAAGGTCCTTCCCAGAGCACCACGTCAGCGCCCCCGAGCAGGAGGCGACGGCGTTCTCCGTGAGCCGCGCGCTCGCTTCGGCGATCGAGGCGCTCACAGCCGCGTCGCTCAGAACCGCGTGCAGGTCATTCGCGAATTGCCCGATGTGGCTTCGGCACCATCCCTGCGTGGCACCCTCCTCCAGGCTCCCCGGCAGTCGGAACTCGTGCCCTTCGAGGTCCGCTGGCCGGGTTCCCAAGTCGTGGTGGGGAGGGAGCCTTCGTCGTGAAGTCCCCACAACCCAGCGGGCAATCTGGTAGTGCCGCAGCCTCCGACCCGCCGCCGCGATCTCTGCCGAGAACTCGCCCGCGTCCCAACCCAGCGCCTTCATAGCCAGCGCCGGCTCCAGCAGGTAGCTCTCCAGCTCGTGCCGAGCCCAGGCCCAGCCCAGGACGGTCTTCCGTTCGCCGTCCTGCTCCGCCTCGAACGGAGTCGATGTGGTCGCGGGGGGATCGAAATCGAAGTCCCGGTCGCGAATGTAGTAGGCGCCCCTTCCCTCACCGCGGGCACGGCGGGCCTGGGGGCCGAGCGAGCCCTTCGGTCCGCCCCTCTTGACCGTCCAGTTGCGCTTCATCGGGACGCAACCCAGTGCGGCGTTCAGGAGCTCGCGGTCGAGGTCGCCCTCTACGTAAAGCTCGGCGACGGGCACAACCGTCCCCCCTCCATGCGCAGCCTTTCCTCGAGCGATGTCACCTCCTCGATGGAGGGCGAATGGGTGGTGAGGAGGAACTGGCACCCTGGGCCGATCCGTCGGAGGGCGCGGAGGAGCGCCTGTTGCTGCGGTGGGTGAAGGTGCAGTTCGAGCTCGTCGATCAGAACGACGGACTTGGCGATGTTCAGGCGGATGAACTCGTAGAGCAGCGGAAAGACGGCCTGTTCCCCCGACGACATCTCGGCGAGGTCGTATTCCTGGCCGTCTCGCGCGAGGAGGAAATAGGAGTCTCCGGAGGCCTCGCGCGGTCGCAACCCGATGAACTTCGTCCCTGGGAAGATCGACCCCAGCCTGGTCTCAAGCTCCTCCAGGTAGTCGACGGTGGGGCCGGGCTTGCTGGTGTGGTAGCCCCACCACCGGATGAGGTCCTCTCGGAGGAGGGATACGCCCGCGCGCCATCCCTCGGTGGCGGAGGGGACGACCTCATCCATCCGTCGGTCGCTCGCCGCAGCGCTGTCGATGTCGCGGGGGGAGCGGAGCCTCATTGTCGTCCCAAGCGATCGATGCTGGTCGAACCAGAAGACGTCGCCGATCTTGGAGAACGTCTCGCGTCGCTTGAGGTGGCTCCACGGCATCGTGGCGACGTAGTACCGTCCGCAGAACTGGTAGAGTGCGGCCCTTCCCTGGGGGGAGCTGAGGCGTCCACCCTCGTAGATGAGCGTCACGGACTCGTGCCTCGTCGGAGCAACGAGCGGGCGGGACTGGAGCCACTCGGGAGGACGGGTCTGGACCCACTGCGGGAACAGATCCGCGACGCACTCGATCTCGTCGGAGTCGAATTCGACATGAAGCTCGACGCGAGTCGGGCCCAGGCTGGAGGTCCTCTCCGCCATGAACCCATCCCAGGCGAGGACCTGCGGATTGTAGGTCTTCCTCGTGGCGAGCGAGAGCACGAGGGCGATGGCCTGGAGGACGGACGTCTTGCCCGAGCCGTTGTCGCCGACGAGGATCGTGAGGGGCGCGGCGATCCCCCCCTTGGAGGGGAGGTCGCAGACGAACTCCTTCACCCCCTTGAAATTCCGAATGTCGACGCGCGTGAGTCTCATCGAAGCCCCGTCTCCCATGCGGCTTACTGCGGTAGATCCTATCACGAGACGCCCGCCCTGCCAACCGTTCGCCCGCCTTCGTGCTTGATCCTCGCTGCGACCGGGCATCCACCCCGGCCCCTACTCAGCCTCGACGCCGCGCCGTCCCGCCAGCAAGAAACAGGCCGCCCAGGCCGCCAGGCTGACGGCCAGGATCACGATGCGCGCGGGATAGCCGATCCCGCTGGGCGACACGAACCCCTCGATCAGCCCCGCGATCACCAGCATGAACATCACGCCCGGCTCGATCGTCAGCGCGGCCGGCGATCACCCACGTCGCATTCCGCCAACGAGGACAGCCTTGCGCGAACGGTGACCGGGGGCTACCCCGGTGTAACGCCCGGGCGGGACGGTCGCCACCCTGGCGGATCTGCGGTGCATGTCATGCGACGCAACTGAGGGGGGGGGGGGGGGGTTTTTCCCGGGGCGCGTTTGAACCCAACCTTTCCCCGTGAGG
>Ga0080064_1001443_pt1 | contig 47973 bp, 47 predicted proteins | sample Subgrocontami54m_FD_69260 | JGI IMG/M metagenome (GOLD analysis project Ga0080064, IMG submission 69260) | Subsurface groundwater microbial communities from S. Glens Falls, New York, USA - GMW46 contaminated, 5.4 m (SPADES assembly) (version 2) ...
GCCCCCCCCCACCCGCACCCCCCCCCCCCCCGGGGCCGGCCCCCCGCCGGGACGGTTTTCCAGCCCGGCCCCCCCCCGCCCCCCCCGCCGCATCCGCAGCCGCCCCCCGTACGGACAGGTCTTCAGACCTGTCCCACCCCGGCACGCCCGCCCCATCCGCGGCCGGCCCCCGTACGGACAGGTCTTCAGACCTGTCCCACCCCGGCACGCCCGCACCATCCACCCTCACCTGCGACCAGATCGACGAGCTGCTGTCGGACCTGCTTGCCGACGAGCTGCCGGACGCCGCGCGCGCCGGCGTCGAGGCGCATCTCGCCACCTGCGCGACGTGCACCGCCTCGTACAAAGCGATGAAGCGCACGGTGCGGTTCGTGCGGGCGCACGGCAACACGCCGCTCGATCCCGGCACGCCCGGCGGCCAGTACCTGGATTTCACGCGCGCGATGATGGACGAGGACTACGACCGGGAACCGGTCGATGTATTGGCCGAAGTGGTCTTCGGCAAGAGAGGACGTGCGGGATGAAGAGCGACGTAGTGATCATCGGCGGCGGCCTAGCCGGCCTCAGCACGGGCGCGCTGCTGGCGAAGCAGGGCAAGCGCGTTACCGTCATCGAGAAGGGCAACCAGCCGGGCGGCCGCGCGTACACGTACGAGGAGAAGGGCTTCACGTTCAACTACGGCCCACACGCGATGTACATCCCGGAATCGGGCATGCTCGCCGATGTCATGGCGCGCCTGGGCCGCCCCGTCCCGGCGTGCGGGTACGTCGACAACAACTATGCCTACTGGGCCGACGGCGACCGCCTCGCCATCTTGGGTCCGAAGCCGCATCAGGTGCTGACGACGAAGCTCTTTTCGATTGGGGAGCGCTTCCAACTCGTCAAGCTGATGCTCGCTCTCAAGTCGGCGAAGCCGGAGACGGTCGCGCCGGGAACGACGTGGCGTGAGTGGGTGGAGGATCACACCGGTGACGCGGCCGTCCGCCGCTTCGCGATGGCGCTCGGCACCATCAATACCTACACGCGGCCGAGCGGCGATCTGGATGCCGCGTGGCTGCTCGCGCATTTTCAGCGCGTCATGTTCGCGAAGGACTACGTCGGGTACATGTCCGGCGGCTGGCGCTCCATGTACGAGGTGTTCATCGAAGAGTTGGCGGCGAACGGCGGCGCGCTGATCACCGGCACGCGCATCGACCACCTCGAAGTTGCCGGCGGTCGCATCGTCGCGGCTGTGACCGCGGACACGCGGTACGAGGCGGACGCGTTCGTCTGCACGCTGCCGCCGCAGGAGGCGCCGTCGATCGCGCCCGAGGGCTCGGCTCTACAAACGGAGATGCAACGCTGGTCGCGTCTCGAGGACGTGCGCGCTCTCTGCATGGACCTCGGGTTCAACCGCGAGGTGCGCGAGAACCTGGCGCTGATCTTCGACATCGAGCGCGACCTGTACTACAGCGTGCACTCCTACACGACACCGGACCTCGCGCCCGCGGGCGGCCAACTCCTCCACGCGATGGCCTACCTGTCGCCCGAGGAAGCGGCTGACGAGAAGCTGCTGGCCGGCCGCAAAACGGAGCTGATCACCGGCCTCGACCTGCATTTCCCCGGCTGGCGAGATGCCGTCGTCGTCGAGCGCACACTGCCGGCAGCGCGCGTGGTCGCCGCGCGTCAGACGCCCGAGAACCGCAAACACATGGTGCCACTGCGCCCGGCGTCGGCGCCGAACCTCTACTTCGCCGGCGACGCGCGCGATATCCCGTACGACCTGTCGCTGATCGTCCTCGCCTCCGCCCTGGAGGTCGCGGACGCGATCGCCACCGCAGCTGCGCCGGCGCCCGCTCTCGCGTCAGCCTCCACGTAACACCAGCTCGCACGGAGCGCGGGCGCCCTGCCGCCCTTTCTCCTCCGGGCTTCGGCAAGGCCGTCCGCTTTCAGCCCCTCTCCACAGCCGTGGAGAGGGGTGGCCGATCGCAGGAGTCGCCGTGGAGACAGGCCGGGGTGAGGTGCGCGTCCGACGCAACTCGCCGCGCAACCCAACCCGATCCTCATCCACGCGGAAATAACCTCCGCACTCTCGGCGCCTCCGCCACAAACCGAAGCGCCATACTGCACGCATGTCCATCGCCTACACCTGGGGCACGACCGCGGACGAGCGAGCGCTCGCCTATCCCTGCGACCGGTACATCGCCGCACCCCGCGATGAGCTGTACCGCGGCGTCACCGTCGACGCGCCGCCGGCGATCGTCTTTCGCTGGCTCTGCCAACTCCGCGCCGCACCGTACAGCTACGACTGGATCGACAACTTCGGGCGGCGCAGTCCACAGCGGCTCACACCCGGTCTCGAAGCGCTCGCGCCCGGCCAGCGTGTGATGAAGATCTTCGAGCTGCTGGAATTCGAGCAGGATCGCTCAATCACCATCCGCATCATCGAACGCGGACGCGCATACAGGCTGTTCGGCTCGCTCGCCGTGACGTACATGGCTGTCGAGCAGCCGGCCGGCGGCACCCGCCTGCTCGCCAAGCTCAGCACCCATGGCTCGCGCGGCCTCATCGCCCGCGCGATGCGCGTCATCCTCCCCTGGGGCGACCTCGTGATGATGCGCCGCCAGCTCCTCAACCTGAAGCGCCTCGCCGAGGGTACCGCGTCGGGCGTGACCTGATTCGTGCGGTATTACAGCCCCTCGATCACGCGGCGCAGGCGTGCGTCGACCTCGTTCGCGATCTCGGCGAGTTCGGCGTTCGACGTGATCTGCACCAGCGACTGCGGGTTCACGACGCCGACGTGCGTCGCGCCCGCGCGCTGCGTCACGATGATGTTGCACGGCAGCAGCAGCCCGATATCAGGCTCGATCCGCAACGATCGCGCCGCGAAGTTCGGATTGCAGGCGCCGAGGATGACGTACGGATCGACATCCTGGTCAAGTTTCTCCTTCAGCGTGCGCTTCACGTCGATCTCCGTGAGCACGCCGAATCCTTCTTCCTTCAACAGCTCGCGCACACGCGCGACCGTCTCGTCGTAGCCCGCGCTGACCGTGCGGGTGATGCCATACGCGTTGGTGGATGTGGTACCGCTCATATCGCAATGCTCCTTTTCACTGTTCCACTGTAGCTCGTACGGCGCCACGCTGATCAGAGACCTCTGGCTGCCGTCCGCGTGCCGATCGGCATGAGCCCGAAGGGCGCAACAGATCTGGCATCCGCGCCCGGCACCAGCCGCTGCTCCCGCATTCCCCCAACAGAAACCTCTGCGCCTCTGTGGTGAAATCAAAGAGCGCGGCTCTCAACCATCCGGCGGGATACACCAAGCGCCCGCCGCTGCTCGCGCATTCCCCAAACAGAAACCTCTGCGCCTCTGTGGTGAAATCAAGAGCGCGGCCCTCAACCACCCCGGCGGGCTACCCCAAGCGCCCGCCGCTGCTCGCGCACTCCCCCAACAGAAACCTCTGTGCCTCTGTGGTGAAATCAAAAACAACAGAAACCTCTGTGGTGAACCCGCCTACTCCGGCGCAGGAAAGCGCTGCTTGAACGTGAAGGCGTGCGCCGTCGGACCGTGCGCGCGCAGGTAGTCGAGCCGCGCGTCCGCCTCCTCGACCGTCGGGATGTGCCCGGCGGGCACCCACCACAGCACGAGGTACGCTTCGCGCATCTCCTCGAACCACTCGCGCCGCCGGCGGAACACCTCGACGTGCGCCGAGCGATACGCGTACTCGAACACCGCCTCCACCGACTCCCACATCGTGAAGTTGATGATGATCGCATCGTCGTCGCGCACGCGCGTCCCGGTCGACGTGCCGTCCGCATCCTGATGTCGCCAGACGAACCCCGGGCTGCGATCGCCCAGCGTGTTGATGCGGTCGAGATTCGCGACGAAGTCCGCCAGCAGCGGATCATCCAGCGGCGCAAGCAGCCGCGCGATGTTGTACTGCGCGAGGTGCCATCCAGCTTCAGTCATCTGCGAGACACCTGCCTAAGCGCGAGTAATGGGCGAAGACGCGCCGAATCTTCCGGTCGTCGTCGAGGAACAGCATCTCCGCCACCGGCCCATCGCTGACACTGGACGCCACCGCACGTCACCTCGATTGCGGCATTGCGAAACTCAGCCCGATGGGAACGACAGAAACACCATCCCGAGGGCCACGAACATCACGACCGACAGCAGACACGTCCACCAACGGAATCTGAAACGAGCGAGGATAGCGATCCACCCCGCCGCCAGCATGAGGGCCGCGATGTACACCTCGCGCGGAATCATGGCGGAGCATACCAAATTGACGCGGGCGTTCAGCTCATTCCGCTACCTGCCCATCCAATCGACCTACGCTGTGGTTCCCGTCCCAACCCATCCGTGAAATCCGCGTAATCCGTGGTTCCTGTCCCTCTACGGACGCGAGATGATCACGCTCGCCGCTGTAGTCTGCGAACTCTGCAATTCCGCGCCAACTTAATCTGCGAAATCTGCGTAATCTGTGGTTCCGTCCCCCGTCGTCACGGCCGCGAGATGATGATGCTCGCCGCGTGCCCGAGGCCGAACGCGTTCACCATCGCCTTCGTGCCGTGCAGGCGGCGCACCGCCTCCGTCACGATCTCCAGCTCGCCGCACTCCGGATCCTGCCGCTCGAGATTCGCCGTCGGCGGGATCAGCCCCGCCTGCAGCGAGAAGATCGCCGCGACAAGGTTCATCGCCCCGGACGCGCCGAGCGTGTGGCCGAGCGCGCCCTTGATCGACGTCACCCACAGCCGGTCCGTATTGGGTCCCCAGACGCGCCGAATCGCCTTGCCCTCGATCGCATCGAGCATGTTGCCGCCCGCGCTCGCGAAGATCACATCGATCTCGCCCTGCAGCGTCAGGTCCCACTTGATCAGCGCCTTCTGCATCGCACGGCCGGTGTCGATCTCGTTCGCCGCCGCGTGCGCGACCGGCGCGCGATTGAACGTCGCACCGTAGCCATCGACGTACGCGAGGATGTGAGCGCCGCGACGCACCGCGACGTCTTCGTCTTCCAGCACGACCATCGCGGCGCCTTCGGACAGCGCGAAGCCGTCGCGCGCCGCATCGAACGGCCGCATCGCGTGCACGGCGTCGCCGTTGTTGTGCGTGAGCATCTTCAGCGCGTCGAAGTGCCGCAGCCCGTCGGCGGTGACGGGCGCCTCCGCGCCGCCCGCGACGGCGATCGCGCACTCCTCGCGCCGGATCCATTCCGCGGCCTCGCCGATGCACATCAGCCCGCCGGCGGCGCCGGCCGAGAGATGCATCACCGGCCCGGCGGCGCTGATCGTCCGCGCGACGTGCGCCGTGGTTGTGACGGCGCGCTCGGGCATCTCGGTACCGGCAGCGACGCCGATCTGCGTCACCGTCTCGGCCGTAATCGGTACGTCGGCCTGGATCAGCGCCTGGATCGCCGCATCGGCCGCGAACAGCGCGCGCCGGTCCATGCGCGCCGCCGCGTCCGGGTCCATATCGTCGCGCGGCGCGTAGCCCTGCACCTCCGCGGCGATGCGGCAGCCCAACTCAGAAGCATCGAACGACATGATCGGCGCGACGGCGCTGACGCCGGCGGACAGGCCCGCCCACAACGCCTCCGCCGTCCGCCCAAACGGCGAGACGACGCCGACGCCGGTAATACACACGCGCTTCGCGGATTCAGATTCAGCCATCGTGCAATGAAGGTATCGGGCGCGCGGGCGGGACGCTAGGCGTCGCCGGTCTCGAGCTTTCCCGTAACGATTAGGCTTTCGAGATCCTCTGCTAGATCAGGGTCGCGCTTGGCGACTACGGCGCGCACCTGACCGAGTTCGTCATCTGTCGCCGCACCAAGCATGCGCGAAACGTCCGCGCCATCCTGGAGACGGCCTGAACGGATTTTCATGATCGCGAGATATGCCAATGGCAGAACGGGCGCTCCAGCAGGGTCAAGATTGTCTCGCGCATCGGCTAGTGCCTGGGGCCACCATGACTCATCGCCTTCGATGATGTCGACGGGTATTCCACTCGGCGACTGCCAGCTCGACCCGCCGATGGAAAGGTTGCTCTGGAACACGTAGCCAGCGCTCCGCAGCCGGGCAGCGACCTCTGCGGCATCTTCGGAGCAGATCCCGATGTCCAGATCGTGCGTGAAGCGTTCGGGCATATAGCGACTGGTCGCCACGCCGCCAACGATTGCCCAGGGAATATCGCGGAGGACATCCGTAAGATCAGGCCAGCGCACGAACGGTTCCCCTTTGTAGTTGCCGGGTGCGCTGCCCGATCCCGGCCGCTGACGCCGTTTCGCGATCTCAATCAGCGTCCGTCGAGTCAACCTCGCCCGCTCGTCAGCCGTCAGCTTCGCCAATGCGCGTCAACCTCCGCATCATTGTATCGGCGAGGTCAAGCAGTTCTGCCAATCTGTGGAATCGGTGAAATCTGTGGATTCCCCGTCGTCGCCCCGCCGCCTACGCGCGCGCTTCGACCAGCGCACCCGAGCGCGCGGCCGGCGCGACGCCGGTGCGGCTGTATTCGAGGATCATCGCCCCCCACGAGAGCCCGCCGCCGATCGAGCAGAGCGCCAGCCGCGCGCCCTCCTCAAGCCGGCCTTCGCGAGCAGCCTCGCTCAGCGCGATCGGGATCGTCGCCGATGACGTGTTGCCGTACTTGTGGACGGTGACCAGCGACTTCTCCATCGGCATGTCCAGCGACTTCGCGACGCCCTGGATGATCCGCATGTTCGCCTGGTGCGGCACCAGCACATCGATGTCGTCCAGCGTCAGCCCGGCCTTCGCCGTCGCCTCGCGCACCGCAGCCGACATCGACTGCACGGCCAGCTTGAACATCGCCGGGCCGTCCATGTTGATCATGCAGAGATGCGGCGGCGCGCCCTTGCCGTCCGCGTCGAGCGGGCCGCACGGGCCCTCGGCGTACAGCGCCAGCTTCTTCGATCCGTCGCTGTGCAGTACAAACCCCAGCGACCCGCCGAACTCCGCAGCCTCCAGCACGACAGCGCCCGCGCCATCGCCGAACAGCACGCACGTGCCGCGGTCCTCCCAGTTAAGGATGCGCGAGAGCACCTCCGTGCCGCAGACGAGGATGCGCTTGTACGCGCCGGTCGCGATGTACTGCGTGGCTGCCGAGAGCGCGGACAGAAAGCCCATGCACGCCGCATTGACGTCGTACGCACCGGCGTGCGCCGCGCCCAGGCCGTCCTGCACCAGCGACGCCGTCGCCGGGAACATCCCGTCGGGCGTCGTCGTGCCGACGATGATCAGCTCGATCTCTTCGGGATTGATGCGCGCGTCTTCCAGCGCCATGCGCGCCGCGTTCAGCGCCAGGCTGCTCGATGTCTCGTGCGGCGCCGCGACGTGGCGCTCGACGATGCCCGTGCGGTCGCGGATCCACTGGTCCGACGTGGCGACCAGCTTCTCCAGCTCGAAGTTCGTGACGACGCGTTCGGGCAGGTAGTGGCCGAGGCCGGCGATGCGGGTGCCGATCAAGTTCGCTCCATCGCGGCCCGGAGCGGGCGGGCCGTATCCGAGTATAGCATCGCGATCGCGGATATCTGCCGAGCTCCCTTTCCCGCGCCGGGAAGGTCGAAGACTCGCCGCGGAGAGGGCTGGGGGTTAGGTCGGGGCGGGGCGCGGCGAGTCAACCGCTGGTCGCCGTTCTCCAGCGACTCAACGAAGCGTTAGAACTATCGTCACCCCGCCAAGTAGCGCGGGCTTTCCAGCCCGCGCGATGCACGATCCGGCATCAGGCGCCTCGTCCCTCCCGCCATCAGCCCGCCCCGTAGCGCGGGCTTTCCAGCCCGCGCGGAGCTCGATCCGGCGCGATGCGCTACGCCGGCACCACCATTCCGCTACGAGTTGACGCCACTCGTCAGACATTCACTGAGCCTTCCTCCCTGTAGCGCGGGCTTTCCAGCCCGCGCGGAGCTCGATCCGGCACGATGGTCGTGCCACTGCCGCCGCCCGCGCATCGGAGAACCTGCGTCGCGGAGTTCGTTGACGATTGGCGTGTAGCGCGGACTTCAGTCCGCGCAGTGTTCGGATCGGAGCCGCGCCATCGGCCACGGTCGCGGAGCCGTGCCAGGATCGGGCACCGCGCGGGCTTTCCAGCCCGCGCTACGGTGGCATACCGATAGGCGTGCGGGCTGCCTGATGGTGCATGGCAGCGGGGACCACGCGGACTGAAGTCCGCGCTACGGGCCAACGTGGGGCGCGGCACCGACTTCGGCCGCCGCCCGATCGCCCGCGCGTATACTGCTGCGGAGCGACACCATGACGATCCCGAACCCTGCCCGGTACCCCGCCGTCGCGGCCATCGCCGTGTTCGCGATGCTCCTTGCCGCGTGTTCCGGCGGCGGCACCTCAGCCCCGAACAAGACGGCGACGACCGCCGCGCAGGCAGCCGCCGCGACCGCGACGCAGGCGGCGGTCGACGGCCCGCCGCCGACAGCCGCGGACGTCGCCGGATTCATCAATGCGGGGTTCAGCGGGCTGAGCATCAGCTTCCGGGCGGTCGGCATCCCGTCGTTCCGCAAGCTCGATGTGCTGCTGAAAGTGCTGGACGACTGCGACAAGGGCAACGCCGCCGGCGCCGGCAAGGACAGCGCCGAGTACTGGGCCATCGTGCTCGGCGACTGCTACACCGTCGGCGACGCGCTCGGCTGGCTCTACCAGCACTCCGCGCGGAAGGACTTCCTCTACGCCAACCTGCTCATGCGCCGCTACAATCGCCAGAAGTTCGAGCAGGCGGTCGCGGCCGGTGCGTCGGTCAACGAGGACTACTGGAAGCTGATCAGCGGCAAGATCTACGCCGTGACACCCATCACCACCCCGATCGCCGTCACGCCGATACCGCCGGCCGTCACCCCACCGGCACACTGAGTTGCCGCCCCTCCCCCCGCCTCCTCTCCGCCGGGCGGAGAGTACCGGCGCGAAGCGCGGAGGTGAGGTCACGCCGCAGGCGAGTCAGGCGACAGACACTATTCGAGCGACTCACAGCCGAGGACGGCTGTGCCACTCTCTTCCCGCCGCATCCAACCTCCAACATCGAACATCCACTCCCGGTCCCGTCTCCTCTCCGCCGGGCGGAGAGGACCTGCGCGAAGCGCGGAGGTGAGGTCACGCCGTGCAACACAGCCGGGACGGCTGTGCCACTCTCCCACCTCCCACCTCCCACCTCCCACCTCCAACATCCCGCCTCCAACTTCCAACCCCAAACGACCAGCCTTGCTCCCGCCCGCCCCCGATTGCTACACTTCGGAGCAGTTAGCACTCGTGACTAGAGAGTGCTAATTCGAATCTGAATGACACTTACCGAACGCCGAGCACAGCTTCTCAGCCTGATCATCAGCGAGTACGTCGACACGGCCATGCCCGTCGGCTCGGACGCCATCGTCCGCCGCTTCGACCTGCCGTTCTCGTCCGCCACCATCCGCAACGAGATGGCGCGCCTCGAGGAAGAGGGCTACATCACCCACCCGCACACCTCGGCCGGCCGCGTGCCGTCCGACATGGGCTACCGCTACTACGTCGAGGCGCTGATGCAGGAGCGCGACCTGCCCGGCGAGGTCAAGCAGACGATCCGCCACCAGTTCCACCAGGCCGGCCGCGAAGAGGACGAGTGGGTCCACCTCTCGGCGGCGGTGCTGGCGCGAGCGGTCGAGAACGCGGCCGTCGTGACGCTGCCACGCACGCCCGAGTCGCGACTCAAGCGCCTCGAGCTCGTGGGCATCCAGGACGGCGCGGCGCTGCTGGTGCTGGTGCTCCAGCAGGCGCGCGTGAAGCAGCAGGTGCTGATCTTCCCCGAGCCGATCGACCAGGACCACCTCGCCGCTATCGCGAACCACCTGAATGCGGCCTTCCGCGGCCACACCGCCGGCGAGATCCGCGACTCGCAGGCGCAGCTGACGCAGATGGAGTGGCACGTCGCCAACGCCATCCGCGAGATCATGAGCGCGTCCGACCGCGGCGGTTACGACGAGGCGTATCTCGAAGGCGTCCGCAACGTCCTGCAAAAGCCGGAGTTCGGCACGAGCGACAAGATGCTCAACCTCCTCGAAGTGCTCGAGCAACGCAACCTGACCAAGCTCATCCCGTTCCGCGAGATCTCCGCCGACGGCGTGACCGTCATGATCGGCGCCGAGAACGAAGAGGACGCCATGCACGACTACAGCATCGTCGTCAGCCCCTACGGCGTGCCGGGCGGCATCAGCGGCGCCATGGCCGTCGTCGGCCCAACGCGCATGCACTACTCCCAGACCATCTCGACGGTGCGCTTCATCGCCGGCCTGATGAGCGAGATGCTCACCACCTACTACGACGAGGACGCCCCGCCGCGCGAATGAACACTCGCGGCGCGGGCTTTCATCAGCCCGCGTCGTACCTACGCCGTAGCGCGGGCTTTCCAGCCCGCGCGGACGCCGGGCCGAGAGCCGACGCGAGAGACTGACAGACAGAACGACGGAGAGACAACGCACAATGACCACCGACAGCGAAGAGAACGCCACCACACCCGGCGCGCCCGCCACCGACGAACTACCAGACACCGTCGACTCCCTGAAGGCGCTGCTCGAAGAAGAGCGCCAGAAGTCGCAGTCGTTCATGGCGAGTTGGCAGCGCGCCGCCGCCGACTACCAGAACTACAAGCGCCGTGTCGAGGAGGAGCGCTCCGAGACCGCGCGCTTCGCCGGCGCCGCGCTGATCATCAACCTGCTGCCGATGATCGACGACCTCGAGCGCGCGCTGATGAATGTCGACACGCACCTGGCCGGGCTGACGTGGGTCGATGGCATCCGCCTCATCCACCGCAAGTTCCAGGCGGTGCTCGAAATGACCGGCGTGCAGGAGATCGAAGCCGACGGCGAGACCTTCGACCCATCGCAGCACGAAGCCGTCAGCCAGGGCCCCGGCGAAGAGAACAAGATCATCGCCGTCGTGCAGAAGGGCTACCGCCTCGGCGACCGCGTCATCCGGCCGGCGATGGTGGTGGTGGGGGACGGATCCACGAAGGACACGAAGGGCACGCAGGAGCACGAAGGGTAGTGACAAGCACTCCCCTCTCCACGCTGTGGAGAGGGGCTGGGGGTGAGGTGCCCGTCTGGCGCCGGATCCCCCATGAATACGTAGGGGCGCAGCCCGCTGCGCCCGCACTACGGGCACAAAAGCCGCACCCACGCTCCCCTTCCCGCATCGGGAAGGGGCCGGGGGTTAGGTCCGACGAAGGGGATACGAACGATGAGCGACAACTACCTGTACAACGCAGTCGAAACCGTCAGGCGAAAGTCGGCCGCGGCGCTGGAAACCCTGTCGAAGCGCGACCCAGCCGCGGGCTCGGCGGTCGGCGTCGTCGAGCCGCCGCAGGACATCGTCATCGATGCCGCGCTCATCGACGAAACGCAACGGACGCTGGACATGGCTGTGAAGGCGCTCGAGGAGATCCGCACACGAGATCAGAAGGAGAACAAACAAGATGGGTAAGGTAATCGGCATCGACCTCGGCACGACGAACTCCGTCGTCGCCGTCATGGAGGCGGGCGAGCCCGTCGTCATCGCCAACAGCGAGGGCGGGCGCATCACGCCGTCCGTCGTCGCCATCAGCAAGACGGGCGAACGGCTCGTCGGCACCGTCGCCAAGCGCCAGGCGGTGACGAACCCCGACAACACCGTCTACTCGGTGAAGCGGCTCATGGGCCGCAAGTTCGAGGACGCGGAAGTCCAGCGCGACATCTCGCTGATGGGCTACAAGATCGAGCGCGCGAGCAACGGCGACGCGCAGGTCTCGATGGGCGGCCGCGGGTACTCGCCGGCCGAAGTGTCGGCGATGATCCTGCAGAAGCTGAAGGCCGACGCGGAGGCGTATCTCGGCGAGACCGTCACCGAGGCGGTGATCACCGTGCCGGCGTACTTCAACGACACGCAGCGCCAGGCCACGAAGGACGCCGGCAAGATCGCCGGCCTCGACGTGCTGCGCATCATCAACGAGCCGACCGCGGCGTCGCTGGCGTACGGGCTCGACAAGAAGGGCGAAGAGGTGATCGCCGTCTACGACCTCGGCGGCGGCACGTTCGACATCTCGATCCTGGAGCTGGGCGAGGGCACCTTCCAGGTGAAGTCGACGAACGGCGACACGCACCTCGGCGGCGACGACTTCGACCAGCTCGTCATCAACTTCCTGGTGGGCGAGTTCAAGCGCGAGCAGGGCATCGACCTCAAGCAGGACCGGATGGCGCTGCAGCGCCTCAAGGAAGCGGCGGAGAAGGCGAAGATCGAGCTTTCGAGCGCGCAGCAGACCGAGGTGAACCTGCCGTTCATCACCGCCGACGCAAGCGGCCCGAAGCACATGACGATCAACATCACGCGCGCCAAGCTCGAGCAGCTCGTCGGCGAGCTCGTCGAAGGCACGCTCGGCCCGGTCAAGGCCGCCATGCAGGACGCCGGCCTCACCGCCGCGCAGATCGACGAGGTCGTGCTCGTCGGCGGCCAGACGCGCATGCCGCTGGTGCAGGAGAAGGTGCGCCAGTTCTTCGGCAAGGAGCCCCACAAGGGCGTCAACCCGGACGAGGTCGTCGCCATCGGCGCCGCCATCCAGGCCGGCGTGCTGAAGGGCGAAGTCCGCGACGTGCTGCTGCTCGACGTGACGCCGCTGACGCTCGGCATCGAGACGCTGGGCGGCGTATCGACGCCGCTGATCACGCGCAACACGACGATCCCGACCAGCAAGAGTCAGGTCTTCTCGACGGCGGCCGACAACCAGCCGAGCGTCGAGATCCACGTGCTCCAGGGCGAGCGCGCGATGGGCGCCGACAACAAGTCGCTGGGGCGATTCATCCTCGACGGCATCCTGCCGGCGCCGCGCGGCGTGCCTCAGGTGGAAGTGACGTTCGACCTCGACGCAAACGGCATCCTCAACGTGTCGGCGCGCGACAAGGCGACCGGCAAGGAGCAGAAGATCACGATCACGGCCGGCGGTGGCCTCTCGAAGGATGAGGTCGAGCGCTTGCAGAAGGAAGCGGAGCTGCACGCCACCGAGGACAAGGCGCGGCGCGAGGAGATCGAGATCCGCAACACGGCAGACAGCCTCGCCTACCAGGCCGAGAAGACGGTGCGCGAGAACCCCGACAAGATCGACGCCGAGCTGAAGTCGGAGGTCGAAGGGAAGGTCGCCGCCGTGCGCAGCGCGCTCGCGTCCGCCGGCGCCGACACCATCCGCTCATCCACGGAGTCGCTCTCCGAGACGATGCAAAAGATCGGCCAGGCCGTCTACGGCGCGCAGGGCGCCCCCGAAGGCAGCGGCCCCGGCCCCGAGCCGGAAGTGAAAGCGCACGAAGAAGGCACCGTCGAAGGCGAGTTCCGCGAGGTATAGGGCGGGGAGTTCGTAGTTTGTAGTGGGTAGTTTGTAGTTCGAGCGCGCCACCGATTTCGGGTGGCGCGCTTCAATTTATCTCGTGTCGTCGACCCGCCTTAAGCGATGCCAAGCGATCCGCAACCGAGCAGGATCCAGCAAGATTACGGCGGCCGAGAGAATGGACCAGCCGACGAAGGACGCAATGCCCGCCAGATAGTAGAAGTTTGTTGATGGCGATGGACAGTCCCCCTGGGATCCCACGTTGCAGTCGCTGACCCCGAATGTTGTCGCGACAACCACCACAAGCGCAACTGCGCGTACTAGGCTGCCCAGAAGGGCGGGAGTGGTTCGGCGAAGAAGCAGCCAGCCAAGGTCGGGCGTGATTACGAGCGCGATGGCGAGCAGAACCGCGCCGCGCATCTCTTCAACCGCGCTGGCTGCGAGGGGCGCGAGAAGTGGCACGAACTCGAGGAGCGCAGCGATCCAACGAACCTTGAGCGGTGGCTTCGCAGAGTGCTTCACGTCTTGAGTATCGGCTCTGCCGATGCCTCTCCCATAGAGAGCTTTCCAGGTAGATGGCGGGAAGTTCAGACCCTGTTACACCACCAACTCCAACGGAAACTCCCGCAGCGACTCGATCACGCGCGCCACACCCGCCATCGGCGCTGCCGCCGTGCTCGTCGCGCGGAGCTGGATGACGTGCATGCCGGCGCTGAGGGCCGACGTGAGGCCGTTGACGCTGTCTTCGATCGCCACGCACAGCTCCGGCGGCACACCCAGCTTCTCCGCCGCGAGGAGGTACGGTTCGGGCAGCGGCTTGGTGCGCGTCACCATATCGCACGTCGAGAGCACATCGAACAGCCCGTCCAGCCCCGCCGACGGCAAGATCGCATCGACCCAGCGCTTGTACGACGCCGTGCACAGCGCGATCGGAACGCCGCGCTCTCGCAGCTCGACGACCAGCTCGCGCGCGCCGGGCAGCGCCGGCCGCGGCTGCCGCAGGCGCCGCATCAGCACGGGCTCGTACGCTTCGAGGATCTCGTCGAGCGTCGCGGGCAGCTCCTGCAGCGCGATCATCTGCGTCCACATCGGCGGCGTCTCCATGCCGATGAACCGCCCGTACTCCTCGATCGGCACGTGCCTGCCGTATCGCGCGAGGATGTCGTTGACGGCGGCATGAAACGCCGGCTCGCTATCCGTCAGCGTGCCGTCCATATCAAACACCACCGCCCGGAATCGGGGAACCGCAGATTTCACAGATTACGCAGAAGGGTTGAACTGGCGCACAAGGCGCTTGTGTTCAAGGCTGGCGGCACCGAAGTTCAGGAGTAGCGCCCGTTGAAGACCGGTGGCCTTGAGATAGTTGATGACCTGCGCGTGCTCGATGTCCGTCAGGTTCTTCAGCGCCTTCAACTCGACGATGACGTCACCGAAACAGACGAAGTCCGCACGATACGTGCATGCCAACTGGCGCTCCCGATACAAGATCGGGATTTCGACCTCCCGCTGAAACGGTACACCCTGCTCGGTGAACTCAACTTGGAGCGCTTCCTGATAGACAACTTCGAGAAACCCATGCCCAAGCCGACGATGCACCTCCATCGCAGCTCCGATGATTGCGTACGTCTGTGTATCGCGCTTGTCAGGTTCGGTCGTCCGACCCAATCGCAACCCCCTCTGCGCAATCTGCGCAATCTGCGGTTTCACGCGTCCTCGAACTCTTTGTGTGCGCGGCTAGGCGTCGGCGCCATCTGGTGCTGGTATTTGCTCCTCAGGCCGGCGCTGCCGTACGGCCGGTCGACCGGCGTGCTCATCCGCATGAAGCTCAACTGCCCGATCTTCATGCCGTAGTGCAGCGCGATCGGCATCTTCGCGACGTTCGACAGCTCCAGCGTCAGCTTGCCGTGCCAGCCCGGGTCGACGAAGCCCGCCGTCGCGTGGATCAGCAGCCCGATCCGCCCCAGCGACGACTTGCCCTCGACCTGCGCCAGGATGTCGTCGGGCAGCGTCACGATTTCGAGTGTGCTGGCCAGCACGAACTCGCCCGGGTGGATGAAGAACGGGTTGTCGTCGTCGATCACCACCTCCTCTGTGAGGTCGTCCATCGCCTTGCGCGGATCCATGTACGGCCGGCTGCTCACCTTGAACACGCGGAAAACGCGGTCGATATGCATATCGACGCTGGCCGGCTGGATGTCTTCCGGGTCCAGCGGCTCGATGATCAGCCGCCCGGCCGCCAGCTCTTCCTTGATCGTCCTGTCGCTTAACACCATGCCCGAAGCCTACCGAAGCCCATCGCTACGGGTTAGCGACCAATTCCGCAAAATGGAGCGCGCGCGCCCCGCCCGCACGATCACCCGTTCGTCACGTGCATATGACGTTCGATGCGCTCCACACAACAGCAACGGTCGCTCGCCCGGACCCCTCTCCGCCGGGCGGAGAGGGGTGGCCGAAGGCCGGGGTGAGGTGTCCGTCCGCCCTCCCATCCTCCTCACCTCTCACCTCTCACCTCTCACCTCTCATCCCATCCTCCAACCTCCGGCCGGGAAAACCGGCCGATCGGCCCGTTGATCGTTAGCTCCCCGAGCGCGACGATCAGGGGAGAACAGCAGGAGGTGCATCGTGGCGAACGCATTCGCGGATCAGGTGGTAGTGATTACCGGCGGCGGCCGCGGCATCGGCCGCGCCACGGCCATCGAGTTCGGCGCCGAGGGCGCGACACTGTTGCTCGCCGGGCGGCGCATGGACGCGTTGCAGACAGCGGCGGCCGAGGCGATTCGGGCGGGAGCGAATGCCGCCGAGATCGTCCACTGCGACGTGGCGAAAGACGCCGACCTGCAGGCGCTCGTCGGCAAGGCGATCGCGCACTTCGGCCGGCTCGACGTGCTGGTCAACAACGCCGGCGTTGTCGCGGGCGGCAGGCTCGACGAGATCGGCGCCGACGACGTCGAACGCATGAGCACCGTCAACGTCTGGGCGCCGATCCGCCTGGCGCAACTGGCGCTGCCGCACATGCGCGAGGCGAAGGGCGGCACCATCGTCAACATCTCGTCGGTCGCGGGACGGATGGGCTTGCCCTACTACGCGACGTACTGCGCCAGCAAGTACGCGATGCGCGGCTTTAGCGAATCGCTGCGCCGCGAGGTCTCGCGTGACGGCATCCACGTGATGGCGGTGTACCCCGGCCCGACGGCGACGGACCTCGTCGAGAACGTCGAGTTCGCCGGGCTGAACATGACCATCGCGACCGCCGAGCAGGTCGGCCGGGCGATCGTGCGCGGCGTCCGCTGGCGTACGCCGGAAGTCTTCATCGGCCTCGGCGATTCGCTCATCTCGCGCTGGAACGACATCCTGCCATGGACCGTCGATTACGGCGTCGACCTGATGCGCGACCGCATGCAGTCCGCCGTGAAGAAGCAACGCACGACGTAGCCAGGTCGGTGCGGCATACACGCGGGGTCGTTGTTTCCGGGTGCTGGGCGCAGCAGCGTAGGGGCACGGCGCGCCGTGCCCGCATCCAGCACGATCTTTCGCTGAGCAAGCGGCGTCTTCCAGAGCGAAGCGCAGGATCTCGTGCAGTGCTGTCGGCCTGGCGTTTGTAGACGCGGCGCGAAGCGAACGGCACAGCCGACCCTCAGCTGTGCGACCGAAGAGTCGCCCCGCGTCAGGGGTATGATGTTGGCGTGATGACGCCTCGCGTCTGGCATCTCCTCCTCGCAGTTGTGCTGCTTGCTGGCGCCTGTTCCGGTGCGGGTAGCGGAGCGCCCACCACGAGCCCGATGGCCACGACAAGCGCAGGCGTGACTACACCGGCGCCTGCTTCCGTCCAGCCACGAGGCGGGATCGTCTTCTCGATCGCTGGCGCGCTCTGGCGCGTGAACGCCGACGGCAGCAGCCTGCGGCGCGTCATCAGCGCCAACCGCGAGATTCGTCCGGCCGTCACGGCGCCGGAGTTCTCACCGGACGGCCGGCAACTCGCCTACATCGAAGGGCATCAGTACGTCGTGATCGCCGGCGATCCAGGCGCGAACCAGCTCGCGGAGATCAGACGTATCGACCTCTTCGACAAGTTCCCGCTGACGCCGACGGGCGCGGACAACTGGGACATCGGCCCGTTCGCGGTGCACTGGTCGCCCGACGGCGGCCTGCTGCTGGTGACACGCCAGCGCGCGCAGGGGGGAAGCGGCTACACCGACGTGATGCTGATGAAGCCGGACGGCAGCGAGCGCCGCGTCGTGCTCACCGCACAGCGGCTCGCGCCGTCGTTCCCCGAAGCGACGTGGTCGGCCAGCCGCGCGCCCGACCCGCGGCCGCCGCCTTCGATTGTGGTCGTCGGCGGCAGCAACGGGACGACGGGGGAGTTGTACGACCTGCAGGGCAACGGTGGTGGCGCGGTGTATCCGGCGCAGACGACGCGGATCGCCGTCGCGACGCATCAGAACCCCTATGGCGAGGGCGTACTTGTCGCGTCATCGGCGGGAAGCCCCGAGCCGTTCGGGCCGATCGAGCTCTACGACATCACGGGCGCTTCGCGTGTCCTCGGCAGGGGCTGCGGCGCGGCGTGGTCGCCGGACGGGCGCTTCATCGCCTACTACGACGGCTCGAACATCACGGTCCAGCCTCTCTATTCTGAGACCGGCGATCCTGACCGCTCGCCGCGTCGTATCGTCTCGAACGCGGACGTGGGACTCGACGCGTCGCGCGCGCACCCCGAGCTATGTCTTGGCGCGGGAATCACCTGGCGCCGCGAACCGTTCATCGATTCGCCAGACTGACCGCTGGCAATCCTGGCACGGAAACGCGGTGGCGTGCCATGGTCTTGCCGAGCCCACCCGCCCTGTCTGCATCCGAACCGCGACCGAGAGACCGAGAGACCGAGAGACCGAGAGACCGAACGACCGAACGACCGAACGACCGAACGACCGAACGACCGAACGACCGAACGACCGAACGACCGAACGACCGAACGACTACCCGTCCTCCGCCAGCTCGAACTCCCCCCGCACGTCTCGCCCCGCCTCCACGTCGGCGATGAAGTCGAACATCGCGCGCTTCCATAGCTGCGGGCGGAAGTCCGGCGTCGAGTGCGCCGCGCCGCGGATCGTCACGAAGCGCGAGTTCGCGATCAGCGCGTGGTCGCGCTGCGCGACCGGGTAGAACAGGTCCCACTCACCGCACGACACCAGCGTCGGCGCCGTGATGCCCGGGATGCGCGACGAAAGATCGGGCCGCTCGCGCACCGCTCGAGCGGCCGCGAGGAATCCGGCCACCGTCATGTGCTCGGTCTTCTGCCGCGTATTCTTGATGTCTTGCTCTTCGAGCGACATCGCCGACAAGCGAGCATACGGATCCTTCTCGTGCCGGTGGCGATTCTCGCGAGCGACCAGCTCGGCGAGACCCTGCGTGCTCACAATATGCGCGAACTGCTCGAACGCCACCGTGATGAGCCGCTCGATACCGTCGGCGACAGCGCTCGGGCCCGCCGCATCGAGCGGCCGCTGCGCCGCATTGCCCGCGACGGTGTCGCAGAGCGCCAGCGACCGCACGCGCTCCGGATAGTCGCACGCAAACTGCGCGCTGACCATGCCGCCCATCGACACGCCCGCGATGTGCGCCTGCCCGATGCCGAGCGCGTCCATCAGCCCCGCAAGGTCCGCCGCGAACTGCGGCATCGTCACCGTCGAGGCGTCGTCGGGCACCGTCGTCTCGCCGTGCGCCCGCACGTCGTATATGACCAGATCGAAGCGCGAGCGAAACTCGTCGAGTACCGGCGGCCAGCCGACGCACGACGGCCCGGCGAACCCGTGCGTCAACACCAGCAGCGGACCGTCGCCGCCCGAACGCTCGTACCACATATCGATGCCGTTGACGCGGATCGTTGCCATGCCGCGCTACCGCCCGCGCCGCGGCGGCGGCGGCCCCGACGGCTGTGGCCGGACGGGGGCCGTTGCGCCCTTGCCGCGCCGCCCCGGCCGCTGCGGCAGCGGCGACTCCATCCAGGGCAGCGGCTTGCCGTCGGGCGTCACCATCGGGTCGCGCGCGGGTGCACGCGATGCCCCCACGCCGCGCACCGGCGCCGCGCGCTCGTTGGGCGGGAAGATGCCGTTGAACGACGCCATGGTGAGCATGGCGCCGGCGCCGGCCAGCATCACGAGAAACAGCAGCAGCCACGCCACCAGCATCTGCCCGCGGATGCCCAGCGCCGAGGCGATGGGCGACCAGAGCAGCAGCAGCCCCAGCACAAACCAGAGCCCCGTGAACACGAAGGCCGTAACGGCGGATCGGTACGAAATACGGCGGATCATCAGGAAGATCGTATCACACGAATCTCTCGCTGCCCGTGTAGAATGTGCGTTCTGATCGTGGTATCATCGCTCTCGGGACGGAGGTGACGCCATGTCGAGCACGTCGACGATCGAGTGGACCGAAGCGACGTGGAATCCCGTGACCGGCTGCACGAAAGTGTCACCGGGCTGCGCGCACTGCTACGCGGAGACCTTCGCTGAACGGTTTCGCGGCGTGCCGGGCCACCCCTACGAGCAAGGCTTCGACCTCAAACTCTGGCTGGAGCGGCTTGAACTGCCGCTCCAGTGGAAGAGACCGCGGACGATCTTCGTCAACTCGATGAGCGATCTGTTTCACGCCGACGTGCCTGACGAGTTCATCATCAACGTGTTCGAAGTGATGGCACGCGCTGACTGGCACACCTTCCAGGTGCTTACGAAGCGCCCCGAACGCGCTGCCGAATTATCCAAGCGATTGACGTGGGCGCCGAATATCTGGATGGGCACGAGCGTCGAGAACCAGCGCTTTGCATCCCGCCTCGCCCACTTGCGGCGCACCGGTGCGCGCGTGAAGTTTCTGTCGTGCGAGCCGTTGCTGGGAGAACTGCGGCTGAAGTTGAGCGGCATCGACTGGGTGATCGTCGGTGGCGAGTCCGGCCCCGGAGCGCGGCCGATGCGCGCCGACTGGGCGCGTGACATCAGGGCGCAGTGCGAAGCGGCCGGCGTGGCGTTCTTCTTCAAACAGTGGGGCGCCCACAACGAACTCGGCGTGCGCGTCGGCAAAGGCCGCGCCGGCCGCCTGCTCGATGGGCGCACATGGGACGAGATGCCGCAGCGGGCGGCGCTGTGAATGATGACGCGCAAACGCCCTCAGCGCAGTCCGATTCGCGGTTGGTTATCGCCGAGGATGGACTTCCTGCTCGCTCTGCGCGGGACTGGACCCACGAGAAGCTCTTCTACTATCGAGCGTTACATTGACATCTTCTCGACTGGAATGAAGAAGTGGCGCCGCCGTGTGTACATTGACCTGTTTTCTGGATCCGGCCTGTGCGTCGTCGAGGAATCTGGGCAGGAAATTCGCGGGTCACCACTTCTAGCGCTGGATGCACGATATCCATTCACGGACCTCTACTTCAATGACGCAGATGCCAGCGTATCCGCCGCCCTCACTGGCCGCGTCGCGTTGCGAGCTACCAACGCACGAGTCAACATTCGCAGCCTCGATTGCGATGACGCCGCGCGCGACGCGGTCAACACTCTGCGCCTAGATCAATCGGGCACACTCGGCCTAGCTGTTATCGATCCGACCGCCTTTCAGATCAGCTTTGATGCTCTTGCAGCAATGATCAAGGGTCGCCGGATCGACCTCATCATCACCCTGATGACGGGCTATCTCCGGCGTTTCCTCGATCACCCGAGCTATGAGCGTCCGCTGGATGCATTCTTCGGATCGGCGGACTGGCGCAGCCTCATTGACGAGCGAGCCATGGGAGCTAAGGTCACCTACAGACGCCTTCTGGACTCGTACGAGGGCAAGCTGCGTGCAATCGGCTACGCGCACGTCGATGATGACATTCGAATCCTGAACTCTCACGAGCAGACCATCTACCATCTGGTGTTTGCGAGCAAAGATCCTAAGGGTGCCGAGTTCTTCAAGAAGATCAGCCGACGAAAGTACGGAGGCCAGGCACGCTTGGACATCTGACAATATGAGAGGCCCCCGCAATGCGGGGGCCTCTCCTCGTATCCAGACTTCGAACGCAAACCCCCGGCGGCCTACCGCCGCGAGCCGGCCTTCGCCTTCGCCTTCGGACGCACCGCCGCCTTCGCCGGGATCTTCGCCTTCGATGCGCCGTTGGTCGACGCCTTGCCGGCAGCCGCGCTGCAGACGGTGTCGGTGATCAGCCGCGTCACGACGTACGGGTCCATGTTCGCGTTCGGCCGGCGGTCTTCGATGTAGCCCTTCTTGTCGCGGGCCACCTGCCACGGGATGCGTACCGACGCGCCGCGATCGCTGACGCCGTAGTTGAACTTCTTGTACGAGGCCGTCTCGTGCGCGCCGGTCAGGCGGCCCTCAATGCCGTGGCCGTAGTTCTCGATGTGCAGCGCGGCCTTCTTGCCGAGCGCCTCCGCGGCCGCGACGCATGGCGCGTAGCTGGCACGCATCTCCTTCGTCGAGAAGTTGGTGTGCGCACCGGCGCCGTTCCAGTCGCCCCGAACAGGCTTCGGGTCCAGTGTCGCGTTTACGCCGAAATCCTCAGCGATCCGGTAGAGCAGCCAGCGCGCAGTCCACATGTGGTCCGAGACCTCGACGGGCCCAACCGGACCGATCTGGAACTCCCACTGCCCCGGCATCACCTCGCCGTTCGTCCCGGCGATCATGAGCCCGGCCGTCAGGCACGCGTCGGTGTGCGCCTCGACAATCTCGCGGCCGAACACCTCATCGGCGCCGACGCCGCAGTAGTACGGGCCCTGCGGCGCCGGGAAGCCGTTGTCCGGCCAGCCCAGCGGCTTCGAGCCCTCGAAGAACGTGTACTCCTGCTCAATGCCGAACCACATGTCGTGCGCGGCGTACTTCTTCGCCACTTCCACGCACGCCGCCCGCGTGTTTGAAGGGTGCGGTTTCATGTCCGTCAGCAGCACTTCGCACAGCACCAACTTGTTGTCGCCGCCGCGCAGCGGGTCGGAGCAGATGAATACCGGCTTCAGCACGCAGTCCGAGTTCGACCCCGGCGCCTGGTTCGTGCTCGACCCGTCGAAGCCCCAGATCGGCGGCTTCTCGCCCTTCGCGACGATCTTCGTCTTCGACCGCAGCTTCGCGGTCGGCTTCGTGCCGTCAATCCAAATGTACTCTGCCTTGTAGAAGTTCACGACTGCCTCTCCCGTACTACGTGTGCCTCATCTCCCGCCCGCCGCCACAACGGTCCCGCGCGAGAGGATGACCTTGTTGCTCCGGCGCGTCCACGCCGTTGTTCGCATCAGCACCCTTGCCTCCCGTGGAAGGGCCGCGGCGTACGTCAGACCGCCGCGTCGCCGCGCTCGTTCGTCCGGACGCGGATCGCATCGTCTACCGGCATCACGAAAATCTTGCCGTCGCCGATATTCCCTGTCCACGCCGACTTCTGGATCGTCGCCACCACTTCTTCCGCGTCCTTGTCGTGGACGACGACCTCGAGCTTGACCTTCGGCAGCATGTCGACCGAGTACGCCTGCCCCGAGCGGCCAGCGTGCACGATGCCCTTCTGCACGCCGCGCCCGGTAACGCCGACTATGTTTAGCCCTACATACCCCTTGTCCGAAAGGGCGTGCTTCACCTCGTCCAGCTTCTCGGGGCGGATGATCGCTTCTATCTTCTTCATTTCGTAACAATCCCCTGGCTAGTGGGCCCTCGCCCGTCCTACGAACGGTGTGCCTGCTGCTCGGCCAGCGTCGCCGGCATTCCCGATGCCATCGTGTGCACCGGGATCGCCTCCGGAATGCCGAGCACCGGTCCGCTGCCGCCGAAGATGTACGCCCGCTCGCCGTGCTGCGACACATCGAGGCCGGCGATCTCATCCTCTTCGGTGGCACGGATGCCGATCGTCAGATCGAGCGCCTTGAGTATGATGAAGGTCACGATGAAAGAATAGGGGGCGACCACCGCCACCCCGACCGCCTGCCGCCAGAGCTGGTCCAGCCCGCCCCCGTTCGTCAGCCCATCCTGGCCGCCGAACGCCGCCACGGCGAAGATGCCCGTCGCCAGCGCGCCCCACATGCCGCCGACGCCGTGCACGGCCACCACATCGAGCGAGTCATCGAGCTGGCTCTTCGCGCGCCACCGCGCCGCCAGGAAGCAGAACACCCCGGCGCCGACGCCGATCGCGATCGCTTCCATCGGCTGCACGTACCCGGACGCCGGCGTGATGGCGACCAGCCCGGCCACGGCGCCCGCCGCCGCGCCAACGACGCTGGGCTTGCCCGAGAGCCACCAGCTCATGAACATCCACGTCATCGCCGCGGCGGAGGCGGCCGTCGTGGTGACGACGAAGGCGTTCGCGGCCTGCGCGTTCGCGGCGCCGGCGCTGCCCGCGTTAAAGCCGAACCAGCCGAACCAGAGGATGCCCGTGCCCAGCACGATCATCGTCACGTCGTGCGGCTCCATCGGCTCTTCGCCGAAGCCCTTGCGCCGGCCGAAGACGAGCGCAGCCGCCAGCGCGGCCGCACCGGCGTTCACATGAATCGCCGTGCCGCCGGCGAAGTCCAACCCCTTCAGGTTGGCGAAAATCCAGCCGTTCGAGGCGAACACCCAGTGCGCAACCGGTGCATACACCAGCAGCGACCACAACGCGATGAAGATGAGGAACGGCCCGAACTTCGCCCGCTCGGCGAACGCGCCCGTGATCAGCGCCGGCGTAATGATCGCGAACATCAGCTGGAACGCCATGAACAACTCATGCGGGATGCCCGGCCCCGCCTGCGAGTCGCCGATAGCGCCAACGCCTTTCAACCCGAAGTAGTCGAGGTTGCCGATCAGCCCCCAGTTGCCGACCGACGGCCCGAACGTCAGCGAGTACCCCACCACCACCCAAAGGATCCCCACGATGCCGATCGTGATGAAGCTGTGCATGATCGTGCCCAGCACGTTCTTGTTCCTCACGAAGCCCGCGTAGAAGAACGCCAGCCCCGGCGTCATGAAGAGCACAAGTGCCGACGCCGCCAGCACCCACGCCGTATCCCCCGAATTGATCGGTACGTCCGTCATGATCCCTCCCCTGTACGCTTGTTATGAGGGGGATGATACCCGCGCTATGTTACGGACGCGTTACGCAAGAGGGGCAAATTTCAGCCTTCGCGCGAAACGTCAAGCAGGGCGGGGTGCGCGATACAACACGCCCGTTCTGGCTCGTATCCGGATGCGGCCCGGAGGCCGGTCGCTGCGACGAGCGCTACAACTCGACGCCCACCTCGGCGAGATCCTTCACGGCCGGCGCGTCGATATCGACCTGCAGGGCGTTGAGGGTGCGCGACACCATATTGTAGAAGCCGGTGACCATCGTCAGCTCGACGATCTCTTCGTCATTGAGGAACGCCGCGACGGCGCCATACGTCGCGTCTGACACGCGGCTCTCGGCGGTCAGCTCGCCGGCGTACGCCAGCACCGCCATCTCCCGCGGTGCGAAGAGCGCGACACTCGGCTCGGCAACGCCGCGGATCTGGCTATCGGAGAGCCCGGCGCGGCGGCCGAGCGACACATGCTGCGAGAACTCGTACGGCGAGCGGCAGAGGTACCCGGCGCGCAGGATCGCCAGCTCGCGCAATTTCGGGTCGAGCTTCCCTTCGCCCAGGAAGTAGCTGCCGAACTTCATAAAGCGCCGCAGCGCCACCGGGCTGTGCGACAGCGCGCGGAAGATGTTCAGGATCGGCCCCTGCGCCTCCAGCCGCTCGAAGAGCCAGCGAGACTCCTCCGGCAGATCGCCCGTTTCGTTCAGCCGCACCCGCGCCATGACCACTCCTCCTGAACGGCGATGTTCCACGTGAAACATTGCGCCCCGCGAACCATCATGACTGAGATAGTAGCGCCCGCAGCGCCACAGGATCCTGTCGTCCTGAGCGAAGCGAAGGACCTCGCCGGATGATTCGCGCGCGCTCGACCTGACAGAGGTCTCACGCGAGACGAAGGACTTCGCTTCGCCGGCGCAGAGGTCTCCGCCGAACAAGATGCTTCGCTCGCGCTCAGCAAGACAAGCCCCGTCCCGCTTCTCGCTTCCCACGTCCCGCTTCCCACCTCCCACTTCTCGCTGTGCTGTCGTCCTGAGCGAAGCGAAGGACCTCGCCCGAATGAGATGCTTCGCTTCGCCCATACAGATGGTCTCACACGAGACGAAGGGCTTCGCTTCGCCGGCGCAGAGGTCTCCGCCGAAGAAGATGCTTCGCTCGCGCTCAGCAAGACAAGCTCCGGCGCTCGCCGCGCACCTCCTGCCTCTCGCCGTCCTGTCGTCCTGAGCGAAGCGAAGGACCTCGCCCGAACAAGATGCTTCGCTTCGCTCAGCAAGACAAGCTCCGCCCCACATCCCGCGTCCCGCTTCTCGCCTCCCGCTTCCCGCCTCCAACCTCCAACCCCCAACCCCCAACCCCCAACCCCCAACCCCAACTGCTACCATAGGCAAGAATGGGTGCGCGATGTTCACGAGGCTAGGCTACTTCGTCATCATCGCCATCATGGCGGCGGCGATCCTCGCGATCGCTTTCGTGATGTGGTCGAGCCTCCGATCGTCGGGTACGCCCTCGGCCTCCGCGCCGCGGGCCACCGCCACCGCCGCTCGCGGCGTCGAGATCACGCCCGCCGCAACGCAGCCAACGCTCCCGTTCTCGCGCGTGATCGACTTCGCCCGCCTCGGCGCCGTGCAGTCCCTCGACGCGCAGGGCCAGGACGTGACGGTCACCTTCCGAGAGGATTTCGACACGAGCGGCTTCAACACCACCTCGCACGTCTTCCGCAGCTCGCTCCAGCCGGGCGAGGACATCATCCAGGTGCTAGAGAACGCCGGCATTCGCGTCAACGGCGCGGGCGGCGTCGCGGTGACGAAGCGATGAACGAGCACGAGAGCTTCCTGCCCTACAACCTGCCCGACATCTCGGACGTCGAGATCGACGCCGTCGTCGAGACGCTGCGCTCCGGCTGGCTCGCGCCGGGCCCGCGCGTCAAGCGCTTCGAGGAGGACTTCGCGGCCTTCACCGGCGCGAAGCACGCGATCGCGGTCGACTCCGCCACCGCCGGCATGCACCTGGCGCTGATCGCCAGCGGCATCGGCGCCGGCGACGAGGTGATCACGACGCCGACGACCTTCGCCGCCACCGTGAACGTCGCCATTCACACCGGCGCCACGCCCGTTCTCGCCGACATCGACATCGACGACTACTGCATCGACCCTGCCGCGATCGAACGCGCGATCACGCCGCGCACGAGGGTGATCATGCCGGTACACCACGGCGGCTCCGCCTGCCGCATGGATGCGATCGCGGAGATCGCGCACCGGCACAACCTGCTCGTCGTCGAGGACGCGGCGCACGCGCTCGGCACCAGCATCGGCGGGCGCAGCATCGGAACCTTCGGCGACGCGACGGTGTTCAGCTTCTATCCGACGAAGAACGTCACCAGCGGGCGCGGCGGCATGCTCACAACGGACAACGACGCGCTCGACGCACGCTGCCGCCTGCTCGCGCTGCACGGCATGAGCAACGACGCCTGGGACCGCTACACCGACCGCGGCTCGTGGTCGTACCAGGTGCTGGCTGCCGGCTACAACTACACGATGAGCGATTTCCAGGCGGCGCTCGGCCACGCGCAGTTCAGCCGGCTCGACGAGTTCCAGCGCCGCCGGCGCGAGATCGCGCTGGCACTGAACGCGCGCCTCGCCGCGTTGCCGGAGATCGTGCTGCCCGCCGAGCGCGACGGCACGAAGCACGCTTGGCACCTCTACGTCGTGCGGCTGCGCCCGGAGACGCTTACAATCTCTCGCGACGAGTTCATAGTAGAGATGAAGGAGCGCGGCATCGGCACCTCGGTGCATTTCATCCCGATCCACCATCACCCGTACTACCGCGAGACCTATGGCTGGGCGCCCGGCGACTTTCCGGTCGCCGATCGCGCGTTCGAGACAATGGTGTCGCTTCCGCTCTACACTCGCATGACCGATGCCGCCGTCGATCGCGTCGCCACGGCCGTCGAGGAGATCGTGCGGGACCACCGGACATAGCTGCATGATCACCAGGCTGTTCGACCTTGCCGTCGCCGCCGCCGGCGTGATCATCTTCGTGGTCACGTATCCGCTGATCGCGCTCGCGATCAAGCTCGATTCACGTGGCCCGGCGATCTATTCGCAGACGCGGGTGGGGCTGCGCGGCAAGCGCTTCACGATGTACAAGTACCGCTCCATGTCGCACGAAGGGCATAAGCCGTACGAGACGCCGAAGCTCGAGCCTGTCCACTTCAAGACGTTCGTCTTTACGACGCCGATGTCCCGCCTGACGCGCATCGGCCGCTTCCTGCGCGCCACCAGCCTGGACGAGCTGCCGAACTTCTGGAACGTGCTCAAGGGCGACATGAGCATCGTCGGCCCGCGGCCGGAGATCCCGGAACTGGTCGAGCAGTACCCGCCCGAGTACCACCGCCGCCACGACGTGAAGCCCGGCATCACCGGCCTCGCCCAGATCAGCGGCCGCGCCGACCTCTCGTACGACGAGACGATGCAGTACGACATCGAGTACGTGAACCACCACTCGCTGGCCGGCGACCTGAAGATCGCCTGGCTGACGCTGGCGGCAGTGATCCTGCGCAAAGGCGCGCGGTAGGCGTTTCGGTGGACGCGGTATACTGGCACCCAGGGAGTCCGACCATGGTCAGAATGATCCGAAAACAGATCCTGCTGAGCCCAAAGCAAGATGCACTCATCAAGCGCCGAGCGCGCGAGTTGAACGTGTCGGAGGCGGACGTGTTGCGCGACCGCGTCGACACGATCGCACGCGAAGAGGTTCCGGCCAGACTCGACAGGAAAGCCTGGCTTCGCGAGCGCCGATACATCCTGAGCCGTGTCGGCTTGAAGTCCGGGAGTGCCGTTCGAAACTGGACGCGCGAGGAACTATATGACGAGCGACTCGCCCGCATTCCTCGTTGACACGAACGTTCTCGTCTACGCTTACGATCCTGTCGAACCGACCAAACAAATTCGAGCACTCACCGTCCTTGAGCGGCTCAGTGATGCTGGCACGGGGCGCCTGACAACTCAGGTGCTCGGCGAGTTTTTCGTCACCGTCACGAGAAAGCTCAAACCTCCGATCCCGATCGTCGAGGCCGAGCGAACCTTGACGAACTACGCGCGTTCCTGGCCCGTGTTCAGTCTGACTCCTGACAGAGTGCTGGAAGCGACGCACGGCGTGCGTCGCCACGGCTTCTCTTATTGGGATGCGCTGATATGGGCGACCGCCAGGCATTACGGCGTCCCGATCGTGTTGAGCGAGGATTTCAGCGATGGATCTCGAGTCGAGGGCGTCCGCTTCCTCAACCCGTTCGCACCGGCCTTCGATCTGACCACCCTCGACGGCTAAGGACCCTTCCCCGACCCCCGACCTCCCGCCTCCGACCTCCGACCTCCCGCCTCCGACCTCCGACCTCCGACCTCCGACCTCCGACCTCCGACCTCCAACCTCCAACATCCAACATCCAACATCCAATCCGCTATCCTGTACTCCGTGAACCGCAGCATCCCGCCCACCCTCCGCGACCTCTTGCGACTTGCGCCTGTGCTGCTGCTCGACGCGGCGATTGTGCTGGCGTCGTATGCGGCGGCGCTGGCGCTGCGCTTCGACGGCGACGTGCCGGGCGCGTCGATCCGGTTCTTCGCCATCGCGTCGTGGTTCATCGCGCTGGCGCACATCACCGGCAACTTCTTCTTCCGCATCTACCGCACGTCGTGGAAGTTCGCCGGCATCGTCGATGCGCTCAATCTCGCGCTGTCGATCGGCGTCGTCTCGATCTTCCTCTTCGCGATCAACGTCTTCCTGAACCCGCGCCACATCCCGCTCACGGTGAGCGTGACAGCGCCGGCGCTGATGCTGATCGCGATGGGCGGCATCAAGTTCTGGCCACGGCTGTGGGCGTCGCGCAACCCGTTCGGCGGCTACGACGCGGGCGTCAAGAACGTGCTCATCGTCGGCGCCGGGCACACGGGCCAGCTCCTCGCGCGCGAGTTCCTCCAGAACCCGCGCTGGCAGTACAAGCCCGTCGGCTTTGTCGACGACGACAAGCGCCTGCGCGGCGTGCGCATCCACGCCGTCACCGTGCTCGGCGACCGCTTCGACATCCCGGACATCTGCGCGCGCAAGCGCGTCGATCTCGTCGCGCTCGCCATCCCGTCGGCGACGGGCGCGCAGATCAGCGACATCGTCGGCATCTGCCAGGACGCGCGTGTGCCGGTGCGCACCGTGCCGGGCCTGCAGGATTTCGCGAACGACGCGGCCGCCGCCGCCCAGCTGCGCGAGGTGACGGTCGACGACCTGCTCGGCCGCGACCAGGTGGCGATCGACGCGGAGATGTGCGCCGCGACGATCCGCGGCAAGTCGGTGCTGATCACGGGCGCCGCCGGCTTCATCGCGTCGGAGTTGGCGCGGCAGGTATGCGCCTTCGGCCCCGCGACGCTGCACCTGCTCGACGTCAACGAAACGGGCCTCTACGACCTCGAGCGCGATCTCGAGGCGGGCGAGTCGAGGTCGCGCATCCAGATCTGGCTGTGTGACATCGCCGACCGCACGCAGGTCGATACGGTGTTCCAACTGGCGCGACCGGACGTCGTCTTCCACGCCGCTGCGTACAAGCACATTCCTGTCATGGAAGATCACCCGGACGCCGCGCTGCGCGTCAACGTCGTCGGCACGCTGAACGTCTGCACCGCCGCGAACGACGCAGGCGTCTCGAAGGTGGTGTTCGTTTCGACGGACAAGGCGGTGAACCCCGACAACGTCTACGGCGCGACGAAGCGCATCGGCGAGCTGCTGGTCAGCGCCGTCGGGCACGACAGCCGCACGACCTTCGCGGCGGTGCGCTTCGGCAACGTGATGGGCAGTCGCGGCAGCGTCGTCCCGCTCTTCCTGCGGCAGATCGAGCGCGGGGGCCCGGTGCTGCTCACCGACCCGGAGACGACGCGCTACTTCATGTCGGCGGAAGAGGCGGCGAGCCTCGTGATCCAGGCGGCGTCGTTCGCGGACCAGGGCCAGATCTTCATCCTCGACATGGGCGAGAAGGTGCGCATCGCCGACCTGGCGGAGAAGATGATCCGCCTCAAGGGCCTCGAGCCCGGCCGCGACATCCAGATCGTCTACACGGGCCTGCGCGCCGGCGAGAAGCTGCACGAAGAGCTGACGTCGGCATCCGAGAAGCTGGTCAACACGCACCACCCGAAGATCTACCTGACGCAAGGCCGCGCGACCGTCTCGCGCGACGAGCTCGTCGGCCGCATCGAAGCGCTGGCGAACATCCCGCCGCGCAACCGGCCGGAGATCGCCGCGCGGCTGCAGGCGCTCGCCCGCATCGACCTGCGCGACACGGGCGAGGCCGCGAGCACGCCGGAGATCGAGCCGTCGCGGCGCGCGGAGTCTTGATGCGGCACGGGGCCCTCACCTCCGGCCGTCGGCCACCTCCTCTCCCCCTGTGGGAGAGGAGGAGCGTTTCGATCCGTGTGGGTGAAAACGCCGGTGCTCACACTCCATCCGTGGCGCGGGCTTTCAGCCCGCGGCGTGCTGGCGCCCACCTGCCATCGCGCGCGCAGCGGCGGGCGGAGCTAAAGCTCCGCGGGTACTGCCGCGGAACGTCCAATCACTCGCTGCGCACCTCTCGTGCCGCACGCCCCCTCACCTCCGGCCGTCGGCCACCTCCTCTCCCTCAAGGGGAGAGGAGGAGCGTTTCGATCGGTGTGGGTGAAAACGCCGGTGCTGACGCTCCATCCGTGGCGCGGGCTTTCAGCCCGCGGCGTGCTGGCGCCCACCTGCCATCGCGCGCGCAGCGGCGGGCGGAGCTAAAGCTCCGCGGGTACTGCTGCGTCGCGATCGCGCGCCTCGGGGCGAACGCGTACTCGCCCAACCTCCAACCTCTAACCTCTAACCTCCGACGCGCATGCGCGTCCTGACCGTCGTCGGCGCGCGGCCGCAGTTCGTGAAGGCAGCCGCGTTCTCGCGCGTCCTGCGCCAACGCCACACCGAGATCCTCGTGCACACCGGCCAGCACTACGACGCGTCGATGTCCGACGTGTTCTTCGACGAGCTGTCGCTGCCGCGCCCGGACTACCACCTGGGCGTCGGGTCCGGGAGCCACGGCGCGCAGACGGCGCAGATGCTCGAACGGCTGGAGGCCGTCATACAGCGCGAGGCGCCGGACATCGTCGTGATCTACGGCGATACGAACAGCACGCTCGCCGGCGCGCTCGCGGCGGCGAAGCTCGGCATCGCCGTCGCCCACGTCGAGGCGGGGCTACGCAGCTATGTGCGCGATATGCCGGAGGAGATCAACCGCCTCGTCGCCGACCGTATCTCGACGTACCTCTTCGCGCCGACGCAGAACGCCGTCGAGAACCTCGCGCGAGAAGGCATCACATCGGGCGTGACGATGACCGGCGACATCATGTACGACGCGCTGCTACAGCACGCCGCAGTGGCGCAGGAGCGATCGCACATCCTCCGCGAAATGGCGCTCGCGACCGCAGGCTACGTGCTGGCGACGATCCACCGCGCGGCGAACACCGACGACCCGCGCCGCCTCGCCGAGATCTTCGACGCGCTGGCGCTGCTGCACGAGCCGGTGATCGTGCCGCTGCACCCGCGCACGCGCGCGGCGCTGATGGGCACGGACATCGAGGTGGAGCCGCCGGTGCGGATCATCGACCCGGTCGGCTACCTGGATATGCTGGCGCTGGAGCGCAACGCGCGCATGGTGCTGACGGACTCCGGCGGCGTGCAGAAAGAGGCGTACCTGCTCGGCGTCCTGTGCGTGACGCTGCGCGACGAAACGGAATGGGTCGAGACGCTGGCCGGCGGCTGGAACGTGCTCGCCGGAGCCGATGCGGAGCGTATACTGGCAGCGGCGAAACGGCCGCGCCCGGCCGGCGAGCCGCCGCCCGTGTTCGGCGACGGACACGCCGCGGAGAAGATGGTAGCCGCACTTGAAGCGCAATAACGCCAGGTTCTAGGTTCTTCGAAGAAGGAAACGGCATTGCCAACCCGCATCCACGCGACGGCCGAGGTGTCACCCAGCGCCACCATTGGCGACGGCACGCAGATATGGAACGAGGCGCAGGTGCGCGAGGGCGCGCGCATCGGGCGCGAGTGCATTCTCGGCAAGGGCGTCTACGTCGACACCGACGTCGTGGTGGGCGATCGCTGCAAGATGGAGAACCGCGCTTCGCTCTTTCGCGGCGTGACGCTGGAGGACGGTGTGTTCATCGGCCCGCACGCCGTGTTCGCGAACGACCGATTCCCGCGCGCCATCAACACCGACGGCACGCTGAAAACAGATGCGGACTGGACCGTCGAACCGACGACCGTCGGCCGGGGCGCCAGCGTGGGGGCAGCCGCGGTGATCCTCCCGGGCATCAACATTGGCGCATCGGCGATGGTCGCCGCGGGCGCCGTCGTGACCGCGGACGTGCCCGCGCACGCGATCGTGAAAGGCAACCCGGCGCGCATCGCCGGCTGGGCGTGCGAGTGCGGCCGCCCGCTGATCATGTCGGAGGCGCGGCAGTGGTACTGCGAGCAGTGCAACCGCTCGTACGCCGCCGGTGAGTTCGGGGAGTGACTAGCTGTGTCTGACGGCTATCGACTCAGAATCGTCCGCACTGCGGGCTTCGAAGAGGAGCCGGGCGAAGAACTGCTGTCGATTAATCTGCCGGGCTCGTTTTCGCCCGCAGCCGAGGACTTGTACCGGTCGATCGCACAACAGTTCCTCGTTGATTCCAAAATCTACCCGTGGAAGGTTCACGACGAGCGCAACCTCGTCAGTATTGGTGCGTCTGCGGAGATGCGCGATGTCGTTATCTTTCTCGCTGGCGGCGCGGCTCTTACCGTTACTGCAGAGTTGGTGAAGAAGATTGTAGATGCGTTACAGCATCTCGCTGAACGTGCGGTTGGGCGGGACGACGTCGGAGACGTTGACGCGCTCGCGATCGCGATCCTGCACCACGATACCCGTGCTTCCTATGGAAGCTTAGGCGAGTTCGCACGTGCTGCGAACGGCAACCGCCTCTTCCGTTTCGCCGACGGATCCGAGGTCGAAGTCGATAAGCACGGGACGATCGTACGCTCAACCATCGACCACTCGAGTAAGCCCGTATGATCCAGCTCGCGCACCCGATCATCGAAGAGGACGAGAAGCGCGCGGTGATCGATGCGCTCGAGTCGGGGCAGCTTGCGCAGGGGCCGCGGGTCGCGGCGTTCGAGCAGGCGTTCGCCGCGTACGTGGGCGTGAAGCACGCCGTTGCCGTCGCGAATGGGACGGCGGCGTTGCACCTCGCGCTGCTCGCGCACAACATCGGCGGCGCGTCTGACCAACAGCCAACAGCCAACAACCAACAGCCGGACGAAGTCGTCGTCCCGGCGTTCAGCTTCGCCGCCAGCGCCAATGCGGTGCTGCTCGCGGGCGCGCGTCCGGTGTTCGTCGACGTGCGCGACGACGACTTCAACATCGACGTATCGGCGATCGAGGCGGCGATCACGCCGCGGACGCGCGCGATCATCGCCGTGCATCTCTACGGCCAGATGTGCGACATCGATACGGTCGCGGCGATCTGCGCGCGGCGCGGGCTCGCGCTGATCGAGGATGCGGCGCAGGCCGTCGGGGCGTCGGCACGCGGCACGCGCGCGGGCGCGTCCGGCACCGGCTGCTTCTCCTTCTACGCGACGAAGAATCTGACGACCGGCGAGGGCGGCATGATCACGACCAACGACGATGCCGTCGCCGCGCGGGCGCGCGTGCTGCGCTCGCAGGGCGAGCCGTCGCGCTATGTGACGGAGGAGCTGGGCTACAACTACCGGATGACCGAGATCGCCGCGGCGCTCGGCCACACGCAGCTGCCGAAGCTCGATGCGCGCAACGATGTGCGGCGAGCGAACGCGGCGCGGCTCAGCGCGCTGCTGGCGAGCAACGACAAGATCGTGACGCCGCACGAGCTGCCGGCGCTGCGCCACGTGTGGCACCAGTACACCATCCGCGTCACGGCTGGCCGCGATGCCCGCGACCGGCTGCAGGCGTCGCTCGGCGAGCGCGGCATCGAGTCAGCCACCTTCTACCCGACACCGATCCACCGCCAGCCGCTGTACCAGCGCCTCGGCTACGGCGACGCGGAGCTCCCGGTAGCGCAGCGGCTCGCCGGCGAGGTGCTGTCGCTGCCGGTGCATCCGGCGCTGTCGGCGGCGGATGTGGAAGCGATCGCCGCGGCGGTGAACGAGGTATCGTTGCGTATGTAGGGGCGCAGCCCGCTGCGCCCGCGCTCGTTTTGGCGCAGTCTCATCGTCGCGGACGGCTGTGCCACTCTCCCGCTGACCGCTGACCGGCTGACGGGCTCTTCGCTACACTCCCCCCATGACCAACATGCCCCTCCGAGCGGCCGTCATCGGCCTCGGCGCCATGGGCGCGAATCATGCGCGCGTGTACGCCGAGATCGATGGCGTCGAGCTGGCGGCGGTCGCGGACACGGAGGCAGCACGCGTCGATGCGGCGACGCGCGGACGCGGCGTGCGCGGCTACGACGACTATCGGCGCATGCTGGCGGAGGAGCGCATCGACCTGCTGACCGTCGCGGTGCCGACGCGCGCGCACCTCGACGTCGCGGCGCACGTGATCGAACACGGCGTGCCGCTGCTCGTCGAGAAGCCGCTGGCGGCGACGCTGGCGGAGGGCGAACGGCTGCGCGATCTCGCCGCGGCCGCTGGCGTGCCGCTGACGGTCGGGCACATCGAGCGATTCAATCCCGCCGTGGTCGAGCTGCAGCGCAGGCTGCGTGCGGGCGAGCTGGGCCGCGTGTTCCAGATGCACGCGCGGCGCGTCGGGCCGTTTCCGGAGCGCGTGCGCGATGTCGGCGTCGTGCTGGATCTGGCGCCGCACGACATCGACGTCATGCGATTCCTGCTGGGCAGCGAGGTCACGCGCGTGCAGGCGGAGACGGAGCAGCGCATCAACACCGATCACGAGGACATGCTCGCCGGCGTGCTGCGCTTCGCGAACGGCGTCGTCGGCGTGCTGGATATCAACTGGCTGACGCCGACGAAGATCCGCGAGCTTTCGGTGCTGGGGGAGCGCGGCATGTTCGTCGTCGACTACCTGGCGCGCGAGCTGACCTTCTACGAGAACGCGCACCACTCCGCCGCGGAGGGTCAGCCGGCCGACTGGGCGGCGCGCCACCTGAAGGGCGTCCGCGAAGGATCAGTGCACCGGATCGCGATCGAGAAGCGGGAGCCGCTGCGCGTCGAGCTCGAAGCATTCGCGCGCGCCGTCCTCGACGGCACACCGGTCGCCGTCACGGCGGACGACGGCCTGGCCGCCATGGCCGCGGCGGAGGCGCTCGTGCGCGCGGCGGAGTCGGGCGCGAGCGTCCAGCTGCCGATGGAGGCGCGGGCGTGATGCGCGAGCGCGACGATGGACGATGGACGATGGACGATGGACGATGGATCTCTCGCCTCGGCGATCAATCTTCCATCGTCTATCATCCATCCTCATCCCATCCGCACGCTGATCCTCCATCGAGCGCCAACGTCTCTCGGCGAGCCACGATGAACATCACCATCGTCGGCCTGGGCAAGATCGGGGTGCCGCTTGCGGTGCAGTTCGGGTCGAAAGGCGCGAACGTCGTGGGATACGACATCAGCGCCGCGCGCGTCGACGAGATCAACGCGAAGCGGAACCCGCTGCCGACCGAGCCGGGGCTGAGCGAGAAGATCCCCGGGCTCGTCGTCAGCGGCCGCCTGCGCGCTACGACCGATCCGCGCGACGCCGTCGCCGATGCGGACGTCGTCGTGCTGATCGTGCCGGTGGATGTCGACGCGACGCGGCGGCCCGACTTCGCGATGCTCGACGCCGCGATCGACGCCATCGGCCCGCACCTGAAGCGCGGCGTGCTGATCATCGTCGAGACGACGGTGCCCGTCGGCACGACACGCTACCGCGTCGGAGCGCGCGTGCTCGCCGCATCCGGCTACGCGCCGACGGTCGACTTCTCGCTGGCGTTCAGCCCGGAGCGCGTGTCGTCAGGTGTCGTGCTGCGCGACCTGCGCATCTATCCGAAGATCGTCGGCGGCATCGACGCGCACAGCACGGCGCGCGCGGCCGCCTTCTACGCGGCGCACCTCGATGCGGAGATCATCACGGTGCGCGACGCCGAGACAGCCGAGTTCTCGAAGCTGGCGGAGACGACGTATCGCGACGTCAACATCGCGCTGGCGAACGAATTCGCGCGCATCGCCGATAGCGTGGGCGTGGACGCGGTGCAGGCGATCGCCGCCGCGAACACGCAGCCGTACTCGCACGTGCATGCGCCGGGTCCGGGCGTGGGCGGCCACTGCATCCCGGTGTACCCGTACTTTCTCGCCGCGCCGGAGACGCCGGGCGTCGCGGCGCTCGATACAGCGCTGATCATGGAGGCGCGGCAGATCAACGACGACATGGCGCGCTACGCCGTCGCGCGGCTCGGTGACGCGCTCGGATCGCTTGACGGGACGACGTGCGTCGTGCTGGGCCTCGCGTATCGAGCCGGCGTGAAGGAGTCGCGCCACAGCAGCGCGATCGGGCTCGCATCGGCGCTGATCGCCGCGGGCGCGACGGCGTACGTCCACGACCCGCTCTACTCCGACGCTGAGATCCGCGCGCACGGGCTGGAGCCGCCACCGGCGTGGCCGCTGCCATGCGATGCGATCGTCGTGCAGGCGTGGCATGAGCAGTACGCCGATCTCGATCTGCGCGCGTTCGCCGGACTGCGCGCGCTGCTCGACCCGCGCGCCGCGCTCGATCCGGCGATGGCGACGGCGCTGGGGATCGCGTACGTGGGCGTCGGGCGGTAGCTTCGCGTCCGGAAGATGCGATCCACGAAGAGCACGAAGATCACGAAGATCTTTGGGAGTAAGGAGAGGCCGGATGCCGTAGGGCACGCGGGGGCGTCCCTGCTCGATCTAGCAGGCCGCGCCTACGTGGGCGTCGGGCGCTGACAGCGCGTCCGGATGATCCGATCCGCCAGGAGCACGAGGAGCACGAAGGGTTTAGCGAACAAGGAAAGGCCCGATGCTGTAGGGTCACGCCGATCGGTTCGCCCTCGCGCTCCAGCACGCCCTTCAGGTCGCGCACGAAAGCCCGGCGTCAGCTTGCCCGCCTTCACGGAGACGATCACGCGCCGCCGGTCCGTGGCGCCTTCGATGAACGCAGGCGGCACCCGCCTACACCACGTGCGCGCGCGTGATGTCGGCCACGCATGGTGTTCCGAGCAGCGCCATCGCGTTCCGCAACTCCGCATCGAGCAGCGAGAGCGCGCGCGAAACGCCCGTCTCGCCGTCGGCGGCGAGCGCCCACAACACCGGCCGCCCCAGGAACACCGCCCGCGCGCCAAGCGCCAGCGCCGTCGCCACATCGATGCCACGACGCACGCCGCCATCCACATACACCTCGGCGCGCCCATCTACGGCGGCGACGATCTCCTCCAGCACGTCGACCGATGCCGGCGAGCGGTCGAGTTGGCGCGCGCCGTGGTTCGAGACCCAGACAGCCGCCGCGCCGTGCTCGATGGCCAGCCGTGCGTCCTCCGCCGTGAGAATGCCCTTGAGGATCAGCGGCAGCGTCGTCCGTGCGCGCACCCACGCAAGATCGTCCCAGGTGAATGCCGACGGCGCATCTTGCGGACGCAGCCCGTTGTCTGGCGGCTCGTCGGCGCCCTCCGATGCGGGAAAATTGCCGAAGCGCAGCGAGCCGATGTCGAAGCCCTCGCGCAGCTCGCGCTCGCGCCATCCCGATACCGCCAGGTCGACCGTCAGCACGATCGCGCGATAGCCCGCGGCCGCCGCCCGCAGAAGCAGCGCCTCGCTGCGCGGCCCCGCGTTGTCCTGCGTGTAGAACTGGAACCAGCGCAGTGGGCCCGCGGCCGCGGCGATCTCTTCGAGCGACAGCGACGAGGACGTCGACGCGCAGAACATCACGCCGGCGGTCGCCGCGGCGCGTGCCGTCGCCGCTTCGCCGTCGGGATGCGCCAGCCGGTGCTGCGCCGTCGGCGCCACGCCGACCGGCATCGCGACGCGCTCGCCCAGCAGCGTCACGCTCGTATCGATGCACGAGACGTCGACCAGCATCCGCGGCCGCAAGCGACGGCGGGAGAACGCCGCCTCGTTGTCGCGCAGTGTGTGCTCGTCGCCAGCCCCGCCCGCGTAGTACGAGAACGGCCCCGGCTCCATGCGCGCCCGCGCCAGCGCCTCGAAATCACGAAGGTTCAGCGCCTCAGTCATCGCGAAGCCATCCTATCAAGGCTCCTCCGCCGCCGCCCACGCAACTCCCTGCCGCCGGGCCCACCCCACCTCCAACCTCCAACACCAACCTCCAACCCACAACCTCCAACCCCCCTTGATCCTACGCCCCTAGACGCCCTACACTGGCGTTAGCACTCCCGGACGGAGAGTGCTAGAATCAGCTATCAAGCCAGTACCCAATACTGCACACAAAGGATGAGGAGATATGGCCAAGCAGCTTCTCTTTGACGAAGACGCCCGACACGCTCTGATGCGCGGCATTGATGCCCTTGCCGACGCGGTAAAGATCACCCTCGGCCCCAAGGGCCGCAACGTTGTGCTGGACAAGAAGTTCGGCGCCCCCACCATCACCAACGACGGCGTCACCATCGCCAAGGACATCGAACTGGACGAGCCGTTCGAGAACATCGGCGCCCAGCTCGCCAAGGAGATCGCGTCGAAGACGAACGACATCGCCGGCGACGGCACGACGACGGCGACCGTGCTGGGCCAGGCGATCGTCCACGAGGGCCTGAAGAACGTCGCGGCGGGCGCCAATCCGATGGCGCTGAAGCGCGGCATCGAGGCCGGCGGCGCCGCCGTCGTTGAGATGCTCAAGAAGAACGCAAAGCCCGTCACCACCCGCGTCCAGTCCTCACAGGTCGCCTCCATCTCGGCCGCCGACAGCGTCATCGGCAATCTCATCGGCGAAGTGATGGAGAAGGTCGGCAAGGACGGCGTCGTCACGGTTGAGGAGTCGAAGGGCATCGCCACCGAGGTCGAGTACGTCGAGGGTATGGCGTTCGACCGCGGCTACATCAGCCCGTACTTCGTCACCAACAACGAGAAGATGGAAGCCGAGCTGGATGACCCGTACATCCTGATCACCGACAAGAAGATCAGCGCCGTCACCGACATCCTGCCGATGCTCGAGCGGCTGCTGCAGATCAGCAAGAACCTGCTGATCATCGCCGACGACATCGAGGGCGAAGCGCTCGCGACGCTGGCCGTGAACAAGCTGCGCGGCACGATCAACGTCGTCGCCGTCAAGGCGCCGGGCTTCGGCGACCGCCGCAAGGACAACCTCGCGGATCTCGCCGCCATCACCGGCGCCACGCTGATCAGCGAGGAGCTCGGCCGCAAGCTGGATTCCGTGCTGGTCGAAGACATGGGCCGCTGCCGCCGCATCATCGTCTCGAAAGAGAACACGACGATCATCGAAGGCAAGGGCCCGAAGAAGGATGTCGAGGGGCGCGTGAAGCAGATCAAGACGGCGCTCGAGACGACGACATCGGACTGGGACCGTGAGAAGCTCCAGGAGCGCCTCGGCAAGATCGCCGGCAGCGTCGCCGTCATCAAGGTCGGCGCCGCCACGGAAGTCGAGCTGAAGGAGAAGAAGCACCGCGTCGAGGACGCGCTCTCGGCCACGCGCGCCGCGGTCGAAGAGGGCATCGTCTCGGGTGGCGGCATCGCGCTGATCAACGCCCTGCCCGCGCTGGACAAGGTGAAGCTCGAAGGCGATGAGCAGACCGGCGCCAACATCCTCAGGCGCGCGCTCGAAGAGCCGCTCCGCCGCATCGCCATCAACGCCGGCAAGGACGGATCGGTGATCGTCCAGCAGGTGAAGGGCATGAAGGTCGGCGAGGGCTACGACGCCGCCAAGGACGAGTTCGGCAACATGATCGCTAAGGGCATTATCGACCCGCTCAAGGTGACGCGCGCCGCCCTCGAGAACGCGATCTCGATCGCCGGCATGGTGCTGACGACGAACTGCCTGGTGACGGATCTGCCCGACAAGTCGTCCGGCGGCGGCATGCCCGGCGGCGCCCCGCCGATGTACTAGAAGTTCGTAGTGAGTAGTATGTAGTTCGTAGTTGGTAGACGCCGCGACGAAGCCGACTACGAACTACTCACTACAAACTACAAACTGGTCCGAAGGACGCCCCCATGTACACAGAAAACGGACTGCTCGTGGACATCAGCGAGATCACGGATATCGTGCGGCACGCGGACGTGTTCGCGGTGAGCTTCCGGCTCTTTCCGGAGCGGCTGCTGATCGATACGCGCTACGACGACAGCGACGAGTCGGGCGCCTGCACCATGCCCATGGTGGCGATCGTCGACCCGGTGGCGACGGTACCGGAACGGTACTTCTGGCTCGGCCAGCACCGGCCCGCGCTGGGCATGCCGAAGAACTTCATGTTCTTCCACTGGCCGCACAGCGTCCGCTACCTCGACGAGAGCGGCGTCTGGGATCGCGTCCTCGGCCGCGTCGCGTCGACGCACTTCGCCGGGGCGCGCGAGACCTGCGCCGACGCGATGCGCGACCTGTGCAACCGCGAGCGGGAAGCCACGGTCGACGCGATCAACGGCGCCCGCTACCAGACCCTCTGGAGCGCCCGCGGCTAGCCGCGCCTTCCAATTGACATAGTGAGAGAGCCCGCCGTGATGGCGGGCTCTCTCGTGTTCCGGCGCATGAAAACTTGCGCGTGAGCGGCGCCCTCTTGCGCTGGGATCCGCTGCTTCGTTTGAGCGCTTCCGCTCGACGCCGGCCGGAGGCGGACGCACAGGGCGGCGTTATGTCGTTAGCGACCTATGAACATCCGCGGATTACCCTAGTCGCAGTCGCCCGATGTCTTTACAATTGTGAAACACGCAGACGCAGCAAGGAAGAGCCGGGCAACGCCCGGTGGAGGAGAACGAGGATGAGACTGAAGCTACTCTTGATCCCTTTGGTGGCGTTGGCCGGCGTGCTGGGCGTCAGCTCGTACGCCAGCGCATCCCACGTGCCACAGACGCGCACGATCCATGTGGGCGGCGGAGACGGCGGCGTCGCCGCGAACGACTTCTTCCCGGATGCGATCATCCTCAACAAGAGCGACACGATCCACTTCAGCAACACGTACGCGGAGCCGCACACGACGACGTTCGTGCCGGACGCACCGATACCGATGGCCGTCCCCGCGCTGCTTATCCCGAATCCGTCGGGACCGGGCCAGGTGTTCAACCCGCTCGCCGTCAACCCGACGAACACATCGAGCGCTCCGGCGAACTTCGACCCGCACACGTACTTCAACTCCGGGTTCATGTTCAAAGACGCCTCAACGGACGTGACGTTCAACGTGGTCGGTGATTTCAAGTTCATCTGCCTGTTCCATCCTGGTATGGAGCTGAACGTATCCGTCGTCGGCACGCCGGTCACCATCGCGACGCAGGATACGCTCGACAAGACCGGCAAGGCGCAGAGCGATGGCTTCATCACCGCGGGCAAGGCGCTTGCCGCGGGCATCACGCAGACCAAGGTCACCGACGCCGGCGGCACGTCCACGTGGAACTCGCAGGTCGGCATGACGCAGGGTCAGGCCGATGTCATGCAGTTCCTCCCGGCGGGCCCGCTGAAGATCAACACGGGCGATTCCGTGAAGTGGACCAGCGTCACCGACACGCCGCACACCGTCACGTTCGGCGAGCCGTTCAACCCGATCGTGACACTCGGGCAGTACACCACCTTCAGCCCGGCAGCCGCACTGCCCTCCGGTGGCTCCACCTACAGCGGCGGCAGCGCGAACTCGGGTCTGATGGACAAGTCGGGACAGGTGCCGGGCGGCAGCACGTTCACGCTCACCTTCACGAAGGCGGGGACGTACACCTACGTCTGCCTGCTCCACGCCGACCAGGGGATGGCCGGCACGATCGTCGTGTCCGACAAGGCTCCGGCGCCTGCCGTCGCACCGCCGCCGCCCGCCTCTGCTCCGGCCCACGCGGCAGCCCCCATGCAGCCGCCGATGGCCGCGCGCAGCGCCGCGCCGGCGCCCTACACGCCAGCGCCGTCACCGCAGCCGGCTGCCACCTCCGTCGCCATCCAGCAGTCGATCGCGCGCATCCAGGACGCCTGCCAGGCGCCGCCGCTGGCGCCGCACGAGTACCGCCTGCTGTTCGAGGTGATGGCCAAGGAGATCAGCGACAACGACCTGATCGGCGCGCAGACGCTGGCCAACATCACCCAGCGCGCGCAGGAGCGCGGGCTCGACGTGCGCCGCGACGACGTGCGCTTCGTGCTGGAGGTGGTGAGCGAGGCCGATCCCTGGTTCGAGCAGGGCGCCTCGGCCAACCTGTTCGCCGGCCGCTTCCGCAATTTCGTGGTCGCCAGGTGCCGCGGCCAGGGCCTCAACCTGTCGGCCGACGAGCTCGACCTGATCGATGCCTGGTTCGCCGGCGGAACGCTGCCGCAGCCTCACCCGCAACCCGCCCGCGCACCTGCCCCGCCGCCGCCGCATGCGCAGGCAGCATCTGCCTCGGGGGCTCCCGGCATTGCCCGCTGGTGGTCCTTCGACGACGGCCGGTCGCAGCCCGCGCCTGAGACGCGGCCAGCACAGCCGGCGCGGACCGAAGGCGAGGACTTCCCGCGCATCGTCCGCACGCGATTGCGCAGCTAGCCCAGTCGCGGGGTCAGCCCCCTTGCCTCTACGTTGCGGTCTTGCAACGGCGGCGAGGCAAGGGGTCTGACCCCGTCAGCGCTTTCAAGCCATATATTGCCCGCCGTTGGCGTCGAGGCAGGCGCCGGTGATGAACCCGGCCTCGTCGGCGGCCAGGAAGACCACGCAGCGGGCAACCTCCTCCGCCGTGCCGAGGCGGCCGACCGGGATGAAGGGGAGGATCTTCGTCTCCAGAACTTCCTTCGGCACGGCCTGCACCATCTCGGTGCCGATGTAGCCCGGCGCGATGGCGTTGACGGTGATGCCGCGCGCGGCCGCCTCCTGCGCCACGGCCTTGGTGAAGCCGAGCAGCCCCGCCTTGGCGGCCGAGTAGTTGGCCTGGCCCATCTGGCCCTTGCGGCCGTTGATCGAGGAAATGTTGACGATGCGCCCGAAGCCGCGCTGGCGCATGCCGTCGATCACCAGCCGCGTCATGTTGAAGACGCTGTCGAGGTTGGTGTGGATCACCGCGTCCCAGTTCTCCTTGGTCATGCGGTGCAGCATGGCATCGCGCGTGATGCCGGCGTTGTTGACCAGGATGTCGATGGGGCCGAGGTCGCGCGCAATCCGCGTCACGCCCTCCTGGCAGGCGGCGTAGTCGCCCACGTCCCACTTGTAGACGGGAATGCCGGTCTCGGCCTGGAACTGGCGCGCGGCGGCATCGTTGCCGGCGTAGTTCGCCGCCACCCGGCAACCCTTGCGCTTGAGGGCGATCGAGATCGCCTGACCGATGCCCCGGGTGCCCCCGGTGACCACTGCTACCCGAGTCATGTGCGTTTCCTCTGAGAGTGTTTTGCAGTCACAGTAAAAGAAATCCTCGGCCGAACGTACGCCGGCCGAGGATCATGTTAAATCGCTTTTGCTCGGGTGGTGTCAGTCGCGCTCGACGCACATGGCAACACCCATGCCGCCGCCGATGCACAGCGTGGCCAGGCCCCGCTTGGCGTTGCGGCGCTTCATCTCGAACAGCAGGGTGTTGAGCACGCGTGCGCCCGACGCGCCGATCGGATGACCGATCGCGATGGCGCCGCCGTTGACGTTGACCTTCTCGGTGTCCCAGCCGAGGCCCTTGTTGACGGCGCAGGCCTGCGCGGCGAACGCCTCGTTGGCCTCGATCAGGTCGAGGTCCTTGACGGTCCAGCCGGCCTTCTCCAGCGCCTTCTTGGAGGCGGGGATTGGCCCCGTGCCCATGATCGAGGGGTCGACGCCGGCATGCGCCCAGGAGACGATGCGGGCGAGCGGCGTGATGCCCCGCTTCTTGGCCTCCTCCAGCGTCATCAGCACCACGGCGGCAGCGCCGTCGTTGATGCCGCTGGCGTTGGCGGCGGTCACGGTGCCTTCCTTGTCGAACGCCGGCCGCAGCTTGGCAATCGAGTCGTAGGTGACGCCGTCCTTGATGTACTCGTCCTCGGCGACGACCGTCTCGCCCTTGCGCGTCTTGAGGATGACGGGGACGATCTCGTCCTTGAACTTGCCGGCCTTCTTGGCGGCCTCGGCCTTGTTCTGCGAGGCTACCGCGAAGCGGTCCTGCTCTTCGCGCGTGATCTGCCATTGGCGCGCCACGTTCTCGGCCGTGTTGCCCATGTGGTAGCCGTTGAAGGCATCCCACAGGCCGTCCTTGATCATCGAGTCGATGAACTTGACGTCGCCCATCTTGGTGCCGTCGCGCATGTGCGAGCAGTGCGGCGCCTGGCTCATGCTCTCCTGGCCGCCGGCGATCACGATCTTGGACGAGCCGAGCTCGATCTGCTGGGCCCCGAGCGCCACTGCGCGCAGGCCCGAGCCGCACAGCTGGTTCATGCCCCAGGCCGGCGCATCGACCGGGATGCCGGCGGCGATCGAGGCCTGCCGCGCAGGGTTCTGGCCGGCGCCGGCGGCAAGGATCTGCCCCAGGATGACCTCCGACACCTCGCCGGCCTCGACGCGCGCGCGATCGAGCGCGGCCTTGATGGCGACCTTGCCGAGCTCGTGCGCCGGCAGGCTGGCGAGCGCGCCGTTGAACGAGCCGACCGGCGTGCGGGCGGCGCTGGCAATGACGATGGTGGCTTGATCCTTGGTCATCCTGGGCTCCAGAGGGTGCGGGAAGCGCTGCGGTCGGCACGAGCCGCCGGCACAGCGCAGGGCAGGTTTGCGCAACGTCGCAGCACGATAGCAAAGCCGCGTTCGCACCTGCAATGTATAGCTGGGCTTTTGCAGATGCTTTTGAGCGGCCCGCGACGCTGTTGCCCAGCCAAGAGCCAGCATTTGCCGGGCAGTCGATGCAACAAGCGGCGCAACAAACGGCTGGTCTTCGCGGGCGCGAGCGTGCTAGCGTATGCACACAAAATGGCCACTCAGTCCAGCGATCGAGCTTGCGCGCATGCTCAACAAATCGGACCAGCCCGCAGACAAGAAAGAGCCCGTTGTCATCAAGAAATACGCCAATCGGCGGCTCTACAATACTGAGACGAGCACCTACGTCACTCTCGATGACTTGGCGGCGATGGTGAAGGGCGAGCGGGATTTCGTGGTTTTCGATGCCAAGACCGGCGATGATCTGACCCATTCGGTGCTGACCCAGATCATCGTCGACCAGGAACACCAGAAGGGCAGCGAAACCCTGCTGCCCATTCCATTCCTGCGCCAGCTCATCCGGTTCTATGGCGCCAGCATCGAGCGCTTCGTCCCCAGCTATTTGCAGATCAGCCTGGAAATGCTGGCCAAGGAGCAGGAGAGGTATCGCAAGCAGTTTGCCGGCGCCTTCACGCCCGCCGGCGCGTTCGAGGCCTATCAGGAGCAGGCGCGCAAGAACCTCGCCATGTTCGAGCAGGCCATGACGATGTTCTCGCCCTTCGGGCACGCGAAGAACCCGGGCGCCAAGCCGGGCGACGAGGCGAAGAAGGCAGAGCCGGTCAAGGCCGCCGGTCCGGCCCCGGTAAGCGGCCAGGCCGAGGAGATCGCCGAGCTCAAGACCCAGCTCGCCACCATTCAATCGAAGCTCGAGAAGCTCAGCGACGGCAAATAGCCGTTCGTGCGGGGCTCACGTCTCTGAAGCCGGACACGAGCCTCAGTGGTCCGCGCCGATGGCCAGATCGCGGCGCGCGACGCGAATGCCAATCGTGAATCCGGCGACAACGTCGATCAATGCGCCGATCATGATGAAAAAGAAGGTCGAGGTCGCGGCCGAGTTGACGATCAGGAATTCCACCAGGCAGGCGATGAACACCAGCATCGACAGGCCGTGGTCGACCAGCGAGATGGTATGCGTGTAGGTCGCCTTCACCAGCTCGACGAACAGACACATCATGGTCAGGAGGATCACAAGATCGCCGCGGGTGAAGGCCCACTGCGCGCCCTTGATCATTTGAATCGTGAACAGAGGCGAGCGGAAGAAGTCATCGGTCGAATCGCCGGCGAACAGCACGAGAATGTTGTAGAGAATGAGCGGGACGGCGATCAGCGGCAGCGCCCTAAGCGACATGACGTACCTCCAGTGCGGCGGCTCTGGGTCGCCAGATGCTTCAATTCAGATGCTTCAATTCAGATGCATCAATTGGCAGATGCAATTCGCGCGTGCAAATATGGGCGTGCATCGCGCCGACATTGCGGCGGGTCCGTGACGTCTCGGCGCCCGCAGCGCGTCCCCTCAGACCTCGACCTTGGGCGGCAGGATCTGGCGGTCCCGGTATCTGCCCGACTTGAGGTCGATGTGATGCGGGCGGCGGCGCTCGCCGGAGTCCTTGTCCTCGACGTAGACCGGCGCCGTCAGCGCGTCTGCCGAGCGGCGGGTGCCGCGCTTCATCCTGGACACCTTCTTCCTCGGAACGGCCATCTCGCTCTCCTGAATGCCACCCGCGCGCCGATCGCGTGCACGCGAGCCCCCTTTGACCGCGGCTTATAGCGGCTGCCGCCGCCCCTGACCAGAGACTATCCGGAGCCCGGCAGCCGGCCCATTCTGGGCGGCCTTGACCCGCACGCACGCCGCATTTCCCTGCGCGGCCCGCATGCGCACCAGCAGGTTGTCGGCGAGACGCAGCGTGCCCGGTCCGGGGCTGCCGGCCTCGCGCTCGGACGGATTGGGCAGCGACACCGCCAGCAGCGCCGCCTCGCGGGGGCCGAGCAGCAGCGCGGGCTTGTGGAAATGGTAGCGCGCCGCCGCCTCCGCGCCGAAAATGCCGGGCCCCCACTCGGCAATGTTGAGGTAGATCTCGAGGATGCGCCGCTTCGGCCAGGCGGCCTCGATCAGATACGCGAGCGGGATCTCGAGCGCCTTGCGCAGGTAGCTCTTCGACGGCCACAAGAACAGGTTCTTGACCACCTGCATGGTGATGGTGCTGCCACCCCTCGGCGTACCATCCAGCGCCTGCTCGATGGCTTCCTTGAGCTCTCCCCAGTCGACGCCGTTGTGGCGACAGAAGCGCGCGTCCTCCGACATCACGACCGCCAGCTGCAGGCTGGGCGACATGCGCTCGAGCGGCACCCAGCGCTGCCTGATGGGCGTGCCGGTGAGGCGCTGCCCCAGGATCAGCGTCGAGACGGGCGGGTCGATCCAGCGATAGAGGACGACGAGGGTCAGCACCAGCACGGCGAGCGCCGGCAACAGCACCGCGGTAACGCGAAATGCCAGACGCAGGTAGCGGCGCGCGCCGCTCGCGGCCGGCAGCGGGACAGCCCGAGGAGGTGGCGTGGTCCCAGCTACCCGCTCGTGCCACGAGACCGGCGGCGGCGCCACGATCGGGCTTTCGATTGCAGGCTGCTCGAGATCCGCCAGAGCCGCGGGCGGAGCGGGCGCGGCCTCGACGCGCGCAACGGGCGGCAACGGTTCGCGCAGCAGGGGGATCGTCGCCTGGCGCGCCTCCGCCGCACGCACGATCGGCGGCGGCGCCGCCCCCTGGTCGGCGCGCGCCCCCGGGGGCCCGCGCGG